>RCUH01000062.1_pt1 | contig 193898 bp, 182 predicted proteins | sample 2166191 | NCBI WGS metagenome assembly RCUH01 (sample SAMN09932848, study PRJNA488358) | compost metagenome | feature: garden; material: soil; isolation source: compost soil in an enriched community after 214 h of incubation | place: Germany: Experimental Botanical Garden Goettingen | collected...
ATTTCTATGGCTGGACCTTGGTTGCGTTTCCGTGGACATTTAGATAATATTTCAAATAATATGCTTATCGGAGCAATCAATGCCTTCAACCAAAAAGCAAATTCTGTGAAAAACCAATTGAACGGAAAATACGATTCAGTTCCTGCGGTTCAAAGAGAATACAAAGCAGCTGGAGTTCCGACAATTGTTGTGGGTGACCATAACTACGGTGAAGGTTCGTCTAGAGAGCATGCGGCAATGGAGCCACGTTTCCTTGGCGTAAAAGCAGTATTGGTGAAATCATTCGCACGTATTCACGAGACAAACTTGAAAAAACAAGGAATGTTAGCGCTTACTTTTGCTAATGAAGCAGATTATGATAAAATCCAAGAAAATGATACTTTCAATTTTGTAGACTTGAAAGAGTTTGCTCCAGGAAAGCCTCTTACAATTGAGCTTTTCCACGATAATGGAACAACTGAAACTATCTTGGCAAACCATACCTATAATGAAGGTCAGATCGGCTGGTTCGTTGCAGGTTCTGCATTGAACTTGATAGCGGCTGCAGGAAATGCTTAATTGATATTTCTTTTATAAATAAAAAACTCCCGAGAAATCGGGAGTTTTTTTATTTTTCAACTTGGCTCAGCCAATCCTTTAGTACATTTTCTAAATCTTTTTGCCTGCTTTTTGCATCTTCTAAATCCTTTATTTGAGCAATTTTTCTTCCGTCAGTATAATTTCCTTCAAGAAATCCGGATGAGTCGTTGATTTTTGCCCCTGTCGGAAAGACAAGCAAAATGGTTCCCTTGCGATGAATGTTAAGTACCAAGATGTCCCTTTTATATTCCTTTGGGTCAAAAGGCTTCATTTCTCCAGAGTAATAAAAACTTGGAGAATTCCATTTGATGTGCTCGCCAATTTCTTTATCTACAGCTAAGACAGTCTGTCTTAGAAACGTTATTGTTGTCGCAAGTGTCGGATTGAGTTGTTGGATATATTCTGTTACCTGCTCTTCGTTAGTACCTTTTGATTTTGCCATCTATATTGTTTTTGCTTGACTTTTCGCCATACAAACGCTGCTTTCAATATTTTCATACTGTCCATAGTTAGGAATTCGATGGTATCCTGCTTTTTCATACAGCTTGATAGCTTCGACCATCTTTTGTCCAGTTTCAAGTATATAGGCGGAATAGCCTAGTTCTTTTGCCCACGTTTCCAATTCCTCTAAGACTTTGTAAGCGATTCCTTTTCCTCTGGCTTCAGGAAGTACAAACATCCTTTTGATTTCTACAGTAGTATCAGCATAATGTTTAAAAGCTCCACATCCTGCGGGAATACCTTCGTGATAATAGAGGACAACGTTTTTTATATGGTCGAGCTTGTTGTATTGTGAGAAGAAGGAATGTTCATCGCCGTCTTTGATCTTAAGGTCTTGGTCGAGAAGAATAACAAGTTTTTGAAAGTCGCTGTCTTCAGAATTTGTTCTTTTAATTGACATAGAAATAAGGTGATTAAACTTTGCTTAGCGGAATATGTTTTACCGGAAAATTTACAGAGTTGGCGATAAAACATAGCTGATTGGCTGTTTTATGCAGCTCATTCGCTTTTTCAAGCATGGAAGAATCGCTTACTGTTACGATAGGGTTTAAGGTGACTTCTGTAAAATGACCCGATCCGTCATCGTTGACGGCCATCTTTCCTGTAGCATTGTCAATGTAATCGGTTACGACTATCCCGGCTTTGACACATACATGGAGGTACGACATCATGTGGCAGGCCGAAAGCGAAGCGAGCAGAAGATCTTCAGGGTTATGGACGGTTTTGTCTCCATGGAATACAGGGTCTGACGAACCTTTGATGTCAACTTTATTATTGATTTGTATTGTATGGCTCCTTTCATAAGCCCTATAACTAGAAGTGCCTGTTCCGTTGTTTCCTGTCCATCGGACTGTAAGTTGGTAGTTGTGTTCTGGATGCATGTTGTGAAGATGAATTGATTGCTTCACAAATTTAGCTAATTTCGGTAAAGTCTCATTGCCTTTTTACGAGAGAAAATTTACCGTACCTGATGAATGGTAAAATAAGACTCGTCTCCACTAGTTAATATGCCCACGGTAAGAACTCCGCCGCTATAGCCTTTAAAGCTTATGGTGTCACCCGTATTCAGTTGCATCAAAGTTTGGATAGACCGATTGGGCGGATTAATATTAATTCCTAAAAGCTGGACATTGATATAGCTTTCTTTAGCATTAATAACACCGTTTTTGAATACCGCTACACCAAAATCACCTGCTGCAACAAGGCCCGGATTTGCCTTAATAGCAACATAAACAGAATAGATTCCGGGCTGTTTTGCGGTAAAAGTATTGGTTGTTGTGTTGTATTCGCTATTGGTGTCAAATTCTATAGTATTGAAAGGTATGGTGGTATATGAATTGGCTAGAATGCTCAAGCTAATTGTGGCCGGACTTCCAGAAACAAATCCTCCTTTGATAAAAGTCTTAAGATGGCTTTCGATGACTTTCTTAGCAGAAATTCGTTGCACATTTCCCAAGGCATCTACCACCATTATAGAATCTTTCGCGGCAGTTTCACGGGTATTGCTGGTAGTGGTGCGTATCCTAAAATCTCCATTTACATCCAAAGTTGCTGTTGGAGTTGTCGTGCCGATTCCTATTTGGGAAAAGCCAAGAATAGGAAGTAGGATCATAAGGCTGAGCACTAGTGATTTCATAAATTTTAGATTTGGTGGCAAATCAAAGTTACGAAATAAATCTATAAAATCTCAAAATGAGAATATAAATTCTTTTAAAGTTTCATTTTGAGAATGTTTTGAAGATAAAAAAATCCGCCATATTGCTACGACGGATTTTTACCAAAATTAAAATTCAAAAAACCACTAGTAGTAAGAATACCTTCTTACTTTAGAAATGTATTTCGCAAGGCGAATTACCTGGTGGCTGTAACCATATTCGTTGTCATACCAAATGTATAGTACAATATTTTTTCCGTCGCCAGAAACAATCGTTGCATTGCTATCATATATAGAAGGAGCAGAAGTTCCTACGATGTCTGAAGAAACAAGCTCGTTGTTAAGCGAATATTTGATTTGTTCCACCAATTCGCCTTCAAGAGCATAACGTTTCATGATTTCGTTGATTTCTGAAACAGAAGTTTCTTTACTTACTTCAAGATTTAGCACGACCAATGATCCGTTTGGAACTGGAACACGGATAGCATTTGAAGTTAGTTTACCAGCAAGGCTCGGCAATGCTTTTGCAACGGCACTTCCGGCACCTGTTTCTGTAATAACCATATTCAAAGCAGCAGCTCTTCCGCGACGGTATTTCTTGTGCATGTTATCGACCAAGTTTTGGTCGTTAGTATAGGCATGAATTGTTTCTAAATGTCCTTTTACCACGCCCAACGTGTCTTCTACAGCTTTTAGAATAGGAGTAATGGCATTGGTAGTACAAGATGCCGCAGAGAAGATATTAACTTCATCCGGATTGTATTCTGTGTGATTTACACCATGTACGATATTTGGAACACCTTTTCCTGGAGCAGTTAGCAAAACTTTGTCCACGCCTTGAGATTTCAAGTGTCTTGCCAAAGCTTCCTGAGTCGTGAAAGCACCCGTATTGTCAATTACCAAAGCATCAGAAATTCCGTAAGTCGTGTAATCAATTTCTTCAGGACTTCCTGCTGTGATGATATGAACGGTCGTTCCATTGATGATCAAAGCATTGTTCTCTGGATCGGCAGCAACAGAACCTTGGAAATCTCCGTGAATAGAATCGTATCTCAAAAGAGAGGCTCTTTTTTCTAAGCTTGTTGCATCGTTTTTCTCACGAACTACGATAGCTCTCAATCGCAATTGTGTCCCTTTTCCTGTTTTAGACATCAGCTCGCGAGCCAATAATCTTCCGATACGTCCAAAACCATACAATACGACATCTTTCGGCTTGTTGTTTTTGAAATCTTTTGCATTTCTCAATTTGTCGATTACAAAAGCCTTTGCGTCGTTGTACTTGTTGTCTTCCAAGTGATATTCATACGTCAGCTTTCCGATATCCAATTTTGCAGGCGGCAAGTCTAGTGATAAGATAGCACGAGCAATTTCGACAGAATCAAAAACATTAATCGGCTTCCCGACAAATTCTCCAGCATATTCGTGAAGATTGATAATATCGCTCACGTTTGTGTTGATCAGCTGGTTTTTGAAAAGAACCAATTCGATAGATTTATCATACCATAAATCGCTGATGATTTTGATGAATTCTACGCCAGCTCTTCTTCGGTCTGCCTGAAAAGAAAGCTCTTTTTCGTATAACGCGTTCTTTGTCATAATGTAAAAAATGTAGTTTAGTTGTGTTGTAATATATTTCGATGGCGCAAAAGTATAGATTTCAAACGTTTTCGTAAAGTATTTTGCCAAAAATTTTGCATAAAAAAAGCCAGCTTTGTCAACTGGCTTTTCGCAAAATAAATTTTTGTTTTTTTATCTGAAAATATAGCGCTCGATTTGCCCATTTCTGTTCAGCATTTCGATTTTTGTCGGCTCATTTTGCTGTTTTCTAGACAACACGCTCGATGCTTTTTTAACATCCTCAATTTTTATGTCATCAATTTTTAGGATAATACTTCCTTCTAAGCCTCTGTAATAGTCGCTAGCAACATCCTTGATTTTGACTCCATACGACAAGTTCATCCTTTTCTTGTCATCAGAGCTGATATTTTCTAACTGCAATCCATTGTAATCATAGCTGAAAAACTCGTTCTTAGAAAGTTTTACAGGAACTTCAAAAGCTTTTCCGTTTCTCAAATAGGTAACTTTGACAATATCATCCGGCCTTTTTGTATTTACAAATGCTGAAAGCTCTGCATACGTAGCAATATTCTGGTTGTCAAGTTTAATGATGATATCACCTTTTTTAAGACCCGCTTTTTGGGCTCCAGAATCTTCGGTAACATCATTTACATAAAAACCCTTGGTTTCAGAAACTCCTAATTCTTTAGAAGCGGCACTGTTCAATTCGCCTCCTTGAACGCCTAAAATTCCCCTTTGGACATTTCCATATTCCATAATGTCCTCAATGATTTTTCGAGTAATGTTTGACGGAACGGCAAAAGAATACCCTACATAAGAACCTGTCATCGAAGAAATCATGGTATTGATTCCGATAAGCTCTCCTCTTGTGTTTACCAAAGCACCTCCGCTGTTTCCTGGGTTTACAGCCGCGTCAGTTTGGATAAAAGATTGGATTCCTCTTTGGTCCAGATTTCTAGCTTTAGCAGAAACGATTCCAGCCGTAACTGTTGAAGTCAGATTGTAAGGGTTTCCTACAGCAAGTACCCATTCCCCAACTTTTACGTTGTCAGAATCTCCAAAAACAGCATAAGGCATTTTTTTGCCTGTATCAATTTTGAGCAGGGCGATGTCCATTTTAGAATCAGTTCCAATCAGCTTTGCTTTGTAGGTATCGCTATTGTTTAGGGTTACTTCAAGTTCTGAAGCATCTTGGATTACGTGATTGTTGGTCACAATGTAGCCATCTTCAGAAATAATGACCCCAGATCCAGTTCCGACTTGCGCTTGCTGCTGGCCTCCTTTATAGCCGTAAAAATATTCAAGCATCGGGTTGGTCACAGTCCTGTAAGAAAGATTCTTGACATGGACTACGGTATGTACCGCATTGTCTGCGGCGGCCGTGAAATCAACTGCTTCAGCACCCAGTCCTACATTTTTGGTATAATTGGCGGGGGCCGAGGTTACGATTGATTTTTTGTTGTTAGATAATAAGCCGTCATTTTCGATAAACAGCTTGTAAGCGCCCAAAGTGGTCGCGCCACTTAATAGGGACACTAAGAATAAACCGGAAAATCTTTTCATAGTATGTTAATAATTAAGTTATTTAATCGTAAATATAGATTGAAAATTGTATCGTGATTTTGAGTTTAACTCACGATTAACAATGATTAACTTTTCATTAATATTCGTACTTTTGTTGTAATTAATTTTACCCTGTCAGAGTTCTTAACTCTGACAGGGTTGAATAAAATAAAATTTCGAAATGCAAATCAATTTCTATAAATATCAAGGAACCGGGAACGACTTTATCATGATTGATAATCGTCAAGATGTATTTTCCAAAAATAACACCAAATTGGTAGAAAGCCTCTGTGACAGACGTTTCGGAATAGGTGCTGACGGATTGATTCTTTTAGAAAATGACAATTCGACAGACTTCAAAATGGTCTATTACAATTCTGATGGTGACCAAAGTTCCATGTGCGGTAACGGAGGACGATGCTTGGTTGCTTTTGCAAAAAACTTAGGGATTATCGAAAATAAAGCAACTTTTATTGCAACAGACGGACTGCATCATGCTACTATTTCTGATGACGGAATTGTTTCTTTGCAGATGAAAGATGTCGATGATGTCAGAATCGAAGAAGGTTACGTATTTTTAGATACAGGTTCGCCCCATCATGTGCAATTGGTAGAAGATTTAGAGCATTTTGAAGTAAAAGAAAAAGGTGCGGCAATCCGATATGGCGAATTATATGGCAAGGCAGGAAGCAACGTTAATTTTGTAAGTCAAAAATCAGCTGACACTTTTTCACTAAGAACCTATGAAAGAGGTGTTGAAGATGAGACGCTTTCTTGCGGAACCGGCGCTACAGCTGTAGCCATAGCCATGAAAGCTTTGGGAAAGACGGAATCTAACAAAATCAACCTGAATGTAGAAGGCGGAAAACTCGAAGTTTCTTTTACTCCAACTGAAGGGAAATACGTTGATGTTTTCTTGAAAGGCCCAGCTACCTTTGTCTTTGAAGGAAATATTTCAGTTTAATCTAACGCCTAATTTAATCTGAATGATAACCCTGCAAGGAAAAAACATCTACCTGCGTGCTCTCGAACCTGAAGATCTTGAGTTTATCTTTGCGATTGAAAACGATGAATCGATATGGGAATTCAGCAATACGCAGACGCCATACAGTCGTTTTCTCATCCGGCAATATCTCGAAAATGCACATCAAGACATTTATGAGGCAAAACAATTGCGTTTGGCAATCTGTAAAAATGATACTTTTCAAGCGGTAGGATTGATTGATTTATTCGAATACGATCCGAGAAATAATCGTGCGGGTATCGGAATTATTATCAAAGACGAAGGAAATAGAAATCAAGGTATCGGTTCACAAGCACTTGAACTCCTAATAGGTTATTCTTTCAAGCAATTAAACGTAAAACAGTTATTTGCAAATATCAATCCCGAGAATGAAGCAAGTGTCACGCTTTTTACTAATTTTGGCTTTCAAAAAATCGGAATAAAAAAACAATGGAATCTCATCGACGGCGTTTATAAAGATGAAGCGATGTTTCAGTTAATCAATCAGCAATCTTAAAAAAAACATTTACAAAGTGAAAATCAAAAAAATCCTTGTCATATTTTCAGTGCTTTTAGTGCTTGCCTTGTCTATTTACGGCTATATGCTTTACAGAAAGATTTTTTCTGCCAATACAAAATTCGATGAAAAGGAAGTTTTCGTATATATTCCTACTGATTCTGATTATGCCTCTGTAGAGAAAATTGTGGCGCCATACATTGATAATATGGACAACTTTAAAATGGTTGCCGAGAAAAAATCGTATGTAACCAATGTAAAAGCAGGAAAATTTCTTTTGAAAAAAGGAATGAATAATAACGATATTATCAACTCTTTACGCCAACCTTTAGAAACAAAAATTGCTTTCAATAATCAAGAAAGATTAGAAGATTTTGCGGGAAGAATTGGTTCTCAGATTGAAGCCGACAGTACTTCTTTGATGAAAGCGTTTACTGATAAGACATTTTTAGAAGAAAACGGATTTACGGAAGAAAATGTATTGAGCATGTTTATTCCCAATTCTTATGAATTTTTCTGGAATACATCTGCTGAAAAATTCCGAGACAGAATGGCAAAAGAATACCGCAATTTTTGGAATGCCGACAGAAAGGCAAAAGCAGAAGCGTTGAATCTTACGCCGCTTGAAGTTTCAGCTTTGGCTTCAATAGTGCATAAAGAAACAGTAAAAACAGATGAAAGGCCTAGAGTTGCAGGTGTCTATTTAAACAGACTGCAATCCGGAATGAAGCTGGAAGCGGATCCGACGGTTATCTACGCTGTTAAAAAAGAAGCCAATGATTTCGACCGAGTTATCAAAAGAGTTTTATATAAAGACCTGGAGACCGTTTCTCCTTATAATACATATCGAAACACTGGATTGCCTCCTGGGCCGATTGCAATGCCTGACGTGACGGCAATCGATGCAGTCTTGAATCCGGAAAAACACAATTATATTTATTTCTGTGCCAGCGTTACTAATTTTGGATACCATGAGTTTGCAGTCACTCCTGCACAGCATGAAGTAAATCGCCAGAAATATGTGGCTTGGGTTAACAAACAAGGAATCAAGAGATAGTTTTGAGATTCTCTAAAGTAGTATATTTTTTATTTTTTCTAATAGTCTCAGATGGCTTGGCGCAAAATCAATTTCAGGATTTTCTCAAGCCATCTGATAGTTTAAATATTCCCCGAAGAAATACCGTCGTAATCTCAGAAAGCATAGCAATTGGTGGCGCTTTAGTCGGATTGAATCAACTTTGGTATAGCGATTACGAAAAATCAAGCTTCCATTTTAAAAATGACAATGCTCATTGGCTGCAGATGGACAAAGCCGGGCACGTCTATTCGTCCTATCATATTGGCCGTTTTGGAGCCGAGCTTTTGGATTGGAGCGGCGTTTCTAAAAAAGACCAGCTCATTTATGGCGCTACGACAGGTTTCGTGTTTCTGACAGCTGTTGAAATTCTAGATGGTTATTCTTCTGAATGGGGATTTTCTTGGGGCGATGTTGCAGCAAATGCTTCGGGAACTGCGTTATACGTTTCTCAAGAACTGCTATGGAAAGAGCAGCGTATAGTTCCCAAATTCTCGTTTCATCGAACTCCGTATGCTAAAGCAAGACCCCATGTTTTGGGCGCTTCTTTTTCTGAAGAAATCTTGAAAGATTATAACGGACAGACGTATTGGCTTTCGGCGAATGTCCATTCCTTTTTTAAAGAGTCAAAAATCCCGAAATGGCTGAATGTCGCAGTGGGTTACGGAGGTGAAGGAATGATTACCGCAAACGATGAGCTAGTAAACACTATTTTTCTTCCTGAAAAGGAAAGAACAAGACAATTTTACCTGAGTTTGGATCTTGACTTAACTAAAATTAACACCAATTCTCACTTTTTAAAGACGCTTTTTTCCATTTTTAATTCTGTGAAAGTTCCTGCCCCGACTTTAGAATTCAGGGAGTTAGGCGGTGTAAAATGGCACTTCGTCTATTTTTAGAAAACATTAACAGCCTGATTTTCAGATTCATATTATTTATCGTATATTTGCCCCGTAGAAATTTCAAGATGGTGACAGGGCTTGAGAAATCAAATTTATGATAAAAAAATGTTACTTTTTTGCGGGTCTGATAGTCTCAGTCGCATTCATTACTTTAGGTTTTACATCTAAAGAATCAGAAAAAAACTCTTGGTTTTATGTAGGAGAAGATGAAGAAATCATTTGCACCGTTCCCACACAAGATGAAAGCCAATATGTTAATCTAGAACTTCCTTACACAGGAAAATCGTACACCGGCTTTAAACAGGCAATCGCCATCAGAGAATCTCAAGGCCAATACAAGTTAGTTAATTCTTTCGGATACATGGGAAAATACCAATTTGGTATGTCTGCCTTGCGTTCTATTGGAATTAAAAGCAAAGTAGAATTCCTGAATAGCCCAGGACTTCAAGAAAAAGCTTTCAAAGCATTGCTTTCTATCAACAAAGCACAGCTTGCGGCAGAAATTGAAAAATTTGAAGGAAAGATTATCAACGGCGTAAAAATTACCGAATCTGGAATCTTGGCTGCAGCACATTTAGGCGGCGCGGGTTCTGTAAAAAGCTATCTGAATAGCAACGGAAGACGCAAATTCAAAGATGGTTTTGGTACTTCAATGAAAAGTTATTTTAAACTATTTGGGGGGTATGATACTTCGCATATCATCGCCAATATGAACGCAAAGGTGAAACTGAACTAATCGTCAGATTTGCTAAAAATAAAAAAGGAAGATTGATTTTGTCAGTCTTCCTTTTTTATTTAGATCTATTTTAGCCTAATACATTTTATGGATGATAAAAATGCAAGGTCGGTTGTGCAAATCGACTTTTGTTTTTTTCCAATCCGCTACTCTTAAAGTCTTGATGTACTCAGTCGGTAGGGTAATATCACATGCGATGCACAAATGTGTGTTCGGCTGTAAAGTCTGAAGAATGTCTTCTAAAAGTTTGTTGTTTCTATAAGGCGTTTCTATAAAAAGCTGCGACTGGTTTTTGTCGTGCGATAGTTTTTCTAAATTTTTTAAAGCGGATTTTTTCTCCGATTTGTCAATCGGAAGATAACCGTTAAAGGCAAAGCTCTGTCCGTTCATTCCCGAACCCATAAGAGCTAATAAGATAGAAGAAGGTCCTACAAGCGGAACAACCTGAATTCCTTTTTCATGCGCAATTTTGACGATGGCAGCACCTGGATCGGCAACACCCGGACATCCAGCTTCTGACATTAGCCCAACATTGATTCCTTGAAGGCAAGGAGCAATCATTTGGGCATGTTCTTTGACTTCGGTATGTTTGTTTAGTAGGCTGATTTTTAAATCGGGCTGTTTCTTTTCGGGATGGACAGCTTTGATAGATTTTCTGGCTGTTTTTTCGTTTTCTACAATATAATAATCAATGAAGTCTATGGCTCTTTTAACGGTCTGAGGTAATACGTCCATCGGATCGCTTTCGCCAAGAGTAGTGGGAATGAGGTATAATTTTCCTAGGATTTTCATTGATGTTTTGCTATAAGTTTTTCAGCTATGATTTCGCATACTTCGTCCAGCATTCCGTATACATTTGCGAATCCGTCTTCCAATCCAAAATACGGATCAGGGACGTCTACATTTTCGTCAGGAAAAAGTTCGTTGAGAATCAAGCTGACTTTTGATTTTGCTTCTCCGTTTGGAGCCAATCGGATCACATCTTTATAATTGGAATTGTCCATTACAAAAATATAATCGTTGGTTTCAAAATCTTTTGTAGTAAATAATCTGCCTTTCTGCCTTGAGATATCAAGTCCTTTTAATTTTGCAATGGCTATAGAACGGGAATCAGGCTGCTTGCCTACATGCCAATTGCCAGTTCCGGCTGAATCTACGAGGAATTTGTCTCGAGGGAGTTTAGATTGTAAAATTCCTTCTGCCAAAGGCGAACGGCAAATATTTCCGAGGCAGACCATCAAGATTTTTACAGGCATAATAGTAAAATGTAGGTTATCAGATTTTAGATTTCAGAAAGTTCTGAATTCTTATAAAGATAATTTCTTATTGATATCGTCAACAAATTTCTTAAACTGTTTGTCTGTAGAAACTAGATTGTCAACAGTCTTGCAGGCGTGTAATACGGTTGCGTGATCGCGGTCTCCAATTTGAGATCCGATATTGGCTAAAGAGGCTTTTGTGTATTTTTTAGCGAAAAACATGGCTAGCTGTCTAGCTTGTACCACGTGGCGCTTTCTTGTTTTTGATTGAAGCATGTCCAAATCCAATTGGAAATAATCTGAAACTACTTTTTGGATATAATCGATCGAAATTTCGCGCTTTACGTTTTTTACGAATTTTTCAACAACTTGTTTTGCCAAATCTAAAGTTACTTCTTTTTTGTTGAAAGAAGATTGTGCAATCAAGGAAATAATAGCTCCTTCTAATTCACGGACATTAGACTTGATGTTTCTGGCAACGTATTCGATGATTTCTTCAGGAACTTCAACACCATCGCGATACAAAATATTCTTTAAGATAGAAATCCTTGTTTCGTAATCAGGCTGGTGCAATTCGGCCGAAAGTCCCCACTTGAAACGTGAAAGCAATCGCTGCTCGATATCTTGCATGTCTACCGGAGCCTTGTCGGAAGTAAGGATGACTTGTTTTCCGTTTTGGTGCAGGTAGTTGAAAATGTGGAAAAATACGTCTTGCGTTCCTGTCTTGCCAGATAAGAATTGCACATCGTCTATAATCAAGACATCAATTAATTGATAGAAATGAATAAAGTCGTTACGTGTATTTTTCTTTACCGAGTCGATATATTGTTGCGTGAAAATCTCGGCAGAAATATAAAGTACCGTTTTTTCAGGATATTTGTCTTTGATCTCAACACCAATAGCGTGCGCTAAATGCGTTTTTCCCAAACCAACACCGCCAAAAATCAACAAAGGATTAAAGGAAGTCCCGCCCGGCTTGTTAGCAACAGCCATACCTGCAGAACGCGCTAATCGGTTAGAATCACCTTCGAGAAAATTATCAAAACTGTAATTCGCATTCAGCTGTGATTCGATTTTAACGTTTCTGATTCCAGGAATGATAAATGGATTTTTTAGCTCTGGATTTTTATTTTGCAATGGAACGTCGACATCCTGAGCTTTTACAGGAGAACGATGAGCACTTGGCAATTGTTCCGTAAACGGTTGTTTGTTGCCATAAGTGTTTTCCATTTTGATTTTATACAGTAACTTTGCGTTTTTTCCAAGTTCTTTTGTCAACGCAACTTTTAATAATTTAACATAGTGTTCTTCTAGCCATTCATAGAAAAATTTACTAGGAACTTGAATATATAAAGCATTGTCTGTTAGCTCAACCGATTTAATTGGTTCAAACCAAGTTTTGTAGGCTTGATCTTGAATGTTGTCCTTTATAAATGAGAGACAATTTTCCCATACCGATTGCGCAGTTTTGTTCATATATTAAGATAAATTATTATGTTTTTTAAAGTAAATCCTACAAAAGAAAAAGTGCATCTTTCGTAACTTCTTCGGGAGAACAAATATGTGACAAAAATCTGTAAAAAAAAATTAATTACATGTTGATTTTGTAAAAATATTGTTGTAAGTACACAGTATAAAAACATTGTCTTAACCTTAAATTTAAACTGAAAAAAGACATGCGTGAATATGAATTTAAAGTACGGGTTCGCTATGCCGAAACGGACCAAATGGGAGTTGTTTATCATGGCAATTATGCCCAATATTTTGAGATGGGTCGCGTGGAATGGCTCAGAAACCTTGGCCTTTCTTATAAATGGATGGAAGAGAACGGAATCATGCTTCCAGTAGTTTCACTTTCCATGAATTACAAAAAACCGGCGCGTTATGACGATTTGATTCTGGTAAAGACAATCTTTAAAAGCCAGACTTCTGTCAAGATAGAATTTGACTACGAAATCTATAACGAAGAAAATGAGTTATTAACAATCGGCAATTCTGTGTTAGTATTTGTTGACATGAAAACGGGCCGTCCGACCCTTCCTCCAAGTTATGTTGTTGAGAAACTTTTAACGTTTATTGAAGAATAATATTGAATTCGCATTTTTGTAATTTATTCTTTCAATTTAATGCTGATTTCATATAAATTTGAAAAAATGTCGAATACTATTTCGGCATTTTTTTTTCGAGTTTTTAGTTCAATTTCACAGCTCATTTCCATTTTTTGGGAAACAATGTCAAGGTTTTTTTCTTTGATGACCCGCATCACCTTGTTCATTTTTTTGTAGTCAAAAGAAACTAAATAGTGGATGTCGATAGTTTTTTCTACGATTTCAGAAGCTTCCAAAGCCATTTGGGCTGCAGTTCTATAGGCTGAAATCAAGCCGCCGACTCCTAATTTTACACCTCCAGAATAGCGTACAACTACAACTAAAACATTCGTGATTTCAAAAGATTGAATCTGTCCGTAAATAGGCATTCCGGCACTATTACTAGGTTCGCCGTCATCATTGGCCCTGAAATGAATTTTTTCTGTTCCAAGTTGGAAGGCATAACACCAATGTCTTGCGGAATGATGTTGTTTGCGTAAGTCGTCAAGAAAATCTTTTGCTTGTTCTTCTGAAGAAATCGGGAAGGCATAGCCGAAAAACTTGCTGTTTTTTTCTTTGTATAAAACTTCTTCTGAAGGAAAGTCAAGCGTCCTATAAGTGTCTTTTATTTCCAAACCTATAAAGAAATGATTTTTTTATCGAACAAGTCTACCACATCTTCTTCGCCGACCTGCAGATTCCAAACTTGGAAGCCAAGGCTTTCTGCAACATCGGTATTGGTTTTCCTGTCGTCTACAAATAAGGTGCGTTTTGGAGACAATTCGTGCTTGTTGATAATATAGTTAAAGGCTTCCGGTTCTGGCTTTCGCTGTCCTATTTCGAAAGAAAAATAAACTTTTTCGAAACATTGATAAAAATCGCGACTGAAAGATTCGCCTACCATATTTTCGAATTGCTCTACATGGATAGCGTCAGTATTGCTCAATAAAAACAGCTGGTAATTGTGTGAAAGCTTTTGCAAGAATTCTAATCGATACAAAGGAAAATCTAGTAGGACTTTGCTCCAAGCGTTTTTTATCTGCTCCAAAGAAGCTTTCGGAATATAATTTTGAATTCCTTTCAAAAAATCTTCTTCCTTGATCTTTCCTTTCTCAAATTTATAATTCAGCTTGTCTAGATCTTCATTCCATTCTTTGAGCCCTAGTGATTTCATGGCGTTTTCCATAGCATTGAAATCCAGGTTTATGAAAATATCTCCAAAATCAAAAATTATCGTATTAACCATGGCTTTTGAAAATTAAAAGTTCGTCATTCAAGATGTTTTTCCTTTCGATTAATTCTCCTTTAAGCTTAGGGGCTGCTGTTCCGGATTGAAAAAAATGTATTCCTTTAAAAATCCTCGCTTCATCCCAAAGACCTGCGTCAATGAAAGTCTGCAACGTTTTTTTGCCTCCTTCAATGATGACCGATTGGATATCATTTTTATATAAAATTTCCAAAATGGAATCAGGAAGGCTACTATCAAAGATAACATTTTCAAAAATAATATTTTCAGAATTTGTTAATTTTTCCTGTTCGGTAATGATAATTGTTTTGGTTGTATTGTCTTTTACAAAATAGTTATTAGAGATTTTTCCAGTCCTGTCTAGTACGATCCGTATCGGATTATTTCCTTTCCAGTCGCGGGAATCAAGTCTTGGATTATCATCTAAAATCGTTTGTGTTCCTACTAAAATTGCCTGCTCTTCAGTTCTCAATTTGTGAACCATTTGACGTGAAAACGTATTCGTAATCCAAACCGGCTTTTGTTCTTCTTTGGTATTAGGACTCAAAAAGCCGTCAGCACTTTCTGCCCATTTCAAGATTATATAAGGTCTTTTTTTCTGTTGAAACGTAAAAAAACGCTTGTTCAGTTCATTGCATTCTTTTTCCAAAATTCCGACTGTCACATTTCTGCCCGCTTCAATCAGTTTTTTGATTCCATTTCCAGAAACTTTAGCAAATGGATCGATGGTGCCGATAACAATATTGGGGATTTTTTGCTGGATAATCAAGTCGCAGCAAGGTGGCGTTTTTCCGAAATGGCTACAAGGTTCCAAACTGACATAAATTGTCGATTTAGCAAGCAAAGATTTGTTTTTTACAGAATTGAAGGCATTGACTTCAGCATGTGGCTCGCCCGCTTTTCTATGCCAACCTTCGCCGATGATTTTATTTTCATGCACGATAACACTTCCTACCAACGGATTCGGATAGGTTGTTCCAAGTCCATTTTTGGCAAGCTCAATGCATCGTTTTATGTATTTTTCGTGTATCTTCACGTCACAAAAATAAGTTTTTCCGCCAAGAATGAGCATGATTATAATAAGAGAAATCCAAAAGGCTGACAACGTTGCGATTGCCAAAGTGATTCGCGAGGTTTTGATTGAACATAATGTGCCAAAAGTAGGTACGGCCTATGCCGATCCGTCGCTTGATTTTATGCAGGAGAATTATTCAGTTCCAAAATCTGCTTATTTTGTTGTTGAAAAAGACGGAAAAATTATAGGTGGGGCAGGTGTGGCACAGCTTGAAAATGGACCGAAAGACGTCTGCGAATTGCAGAAAATGTATTTTTTATCAGAAGCCAGAGGATTGGGCTTAGGTACAAAGATGATGGAAAAATGCCTCAGCAAAGCAAAAGAACTTGGCTATGAAAAATGCTATCTTGAAACCATGCCTTACATGGAAGAAGCCCAAAAGCTTTACAAGAAATTTGACTTTGACTATTTAGATACGCCGATGGGCAGTACAGGCCATACCTCTTGTCCGGTTTGGATGCTAAAAATATTATAATCTATGAAGAAGCTATTTGCATTAGTGTTTTTGTTCTCAATTTTAGTTTCCTGTACAAAAGCCAAGACAAAAACTGAGGAAGCGAACGATACTTTGTCCGTTAAAAAAGAAGTTTCTTCGATAAAGACAAAATCCGTTGAAACAGTCGCAGATGAAGAGTTCAAAAATGATTTTGCTATTTTATTAGCTTCTACTTTTAGAGATTGGGAAGGTGAAAATCTGGCAAAATCGCTAACCAAAGATTGGATTGAATTATATGAAAAGAATAGAAAATATTATTTAGGAAAAGCCGATTTTGACCTTGAAAGCGGTTTTTCAGAATGCAGCGGCGATTCTACAAAGACAATCGAATCTCGAAATAAAACGGTCCTTTTCATGGATTATCCAGAGTTAAAATTAGGAGAAGTGAAGTCGTTGAAAATTCCTCAAAAACGAATCTGGCCAAAAGAGAAAATAGCGTTTACTTTCAATAATGTTGAATACTTTTTGAGAGGCGTGGGAGATATCATCGAAAAAGGAGAGACGATGGAAGATGGCAGTGAAAATCCTGTGCCTTGGCATAAAGTGGAAAACTACAAGCTTTTTATTTCCACAAAAGATACTCCTGAAAAATTGCTTTTAAAAGAAGATTCTTTTAATGATACTTTCGTAGAACTAGTTTTTGTCGGCGACATAGACCGCGATGGAAAACTAGACTTTATCTTTAGCGCTAATAGACATTACGAAGAAGAAAGGGTAATTTTGTTCCTTTCTTCAAAAGCAAAAGAAAATTTAGTCAAAAAAGTGTCTGAAATAGTCAGGACTTTTGACTGTTAATCTTGAATCATAAATTACGAAGAAATGCTTGCCAAAGACTACAAAACTCTTTTTATCGAAAAACTCACTCCGCTATATGATTTACTTGAAACAGAAAGTTTCTTTTATATTATTTTAGAAGATTTGCACCAGATGAAAAGGATTGATTTAGCTTTGGATCCAGGATTTTCTTTTTCTGATGAAGAACTTGAAAAGTGGAATTCGATTACAGAAAAGTTGCAAAAAGAAATTCCAATACAATATATTTTAGGTAACGCCCATTTTTACGGATTAGAATTTGAAGTCAATGAAAATACGCTCATTCCGCGTCCAGAAACAGAAGAGTTGGTAGAATGGATTGTCAAGAAAAATGAATTTAAAGGAAAAATAAAAATTCTTGATATCGGGACAGGAAGCGGCTGTATTGCTATTTCATTGGCTAAAAATCTTCCAGTTGCCACAATTTTTGCTATTGATGTTTCTGAAAAAGCGCTGGAAACTGCAAAAAGAAATGCGGTGAAAAATGAAGCAGATGTGACTTTTCTATTAAAAAATATTTTAGAAACTGAAGATCTAGGACAGAATTTTGACATTATCGTTTCCAATCCGCCGTATGTGAGAAATCTTGAAAAAGAAGAAATCAAAAAGAACATTTTGGACTACGAGCCGCATTTGGCATTGTTTGTTGAAGATGACGATGCCTTAATTTTCTACCGAAAGATTGCTGAATTAGGACAAAAAAACCTTGTCGAAAAAGGACAGCTTTATTTTGAAATCAATCAGTATCTAGGAACAGAAATGATGGATTTGTTGCAAGCAAAAAACTTTAAGGATATAGAATTGAGAAAAGATATTTATGACAATGACCGAATGATTTTTGGATTAAAATCAGACGATTAAATTGATTTATTCGTATCTCAAAGCCTCGATAGGATCCAGGTAAGCGGCTTTTATAGCAGGATAGAGTCCCGAAAATAAAGCTACAATAAAGCTGATAATGACAGCAGCAATAATAGCTTTCCAAGGAGCGACAAATTCAAAATCCAGTCCAGTAGAAATTCCATAGCCAATTAGTACGCCGAGAATAATTCCCACAAAACCGCCCAGCTGTCCAATAACAAGACTTTCTGTAAAAAATTGGAAAGCAATGGTCGAACGTTTAGCGCCAAGTGCTTTTCGGACTCCGATTTCGCGAGTTCTTTCCGTCACCGAAACAATCATGATGTTCATTAAAGCAATCGATGACCCGAAGACAGTTATAATACCAATTATCCAAGCGGCATAACCCATAAATTCCGTTTGAGATCGGAGCATTTCCAATAGTTCATCGCTTCTGGTGATTCCGAAATTATTTTCTTCAACAGGGTTTAGTTTTCGAACTTTTCGCATCGTGATAATGGCATCATCTACAGCAGCATCCAATAATTCTTCTTTCCCAACAAGTACTTTTAAGTCATAATTGATGTTGGGAGCAGTAAATAAGGAACGTGCTATCTGCGTCGGGATGAGGACTCGCAAATCTTGGCTGTTTCCAAAAGTGGAGCCTTTCTCTTTCAATACGCCAATTACCCTAAATTTGGCACCTCGTATAGACAGCACTTTGTCAATCGGGTTTATATCTTTTAAAAGTCCTTTTAAAAAATCAGAACCTACTACGCAGACATAATTATTGTTTTGGATGTCAAATCCGGTAAAATTTCGTCCCATTTGAGTTTCCAGACCCGAATTGATGAGGAAGTTTTCATCGACCCCCAAAACTGAAATATCTGGATCGGTCTTTTTATTTTCAAACTTAATTTCGGCTGTTGAAGTCGCCGTAAATGATAAAGAAGTCGAAGTAAAAGGATAGGAGTATTTTTCTTGGAAAGCCTTTGCCTGCGGATAACTGATAATCGGATTTATCTTTTCGACATTGTTATTTCGGTTGATTTGGGCTGAAGCGTCATATTGGCCCATCGAAAACGTGTTGGCGCCCATAGACGAAAAGTTACCGCTGATGGTATTTTCTAAAGCTGATACCAAAGTAAGGATTCCGACCAATGCCGTGATTCCGATTGCAATGATAAGTACCGTAAGGATAGTACGCAATAACTGTGTCCGAATGGAACCCATTGCGATATGCACATTTTCTTTCAGCAGTTTGAACATGTTTCTGTTTTATGGCTCTAAAGTATGAATTTTTAGAACAAAAGTGGCAAGCCGAATGTCAAAAGTTGAAACCCGATTCTATTTTCCCAAATCCCAAATAAAAATAAGATATTTGCATAAGTTTAAAGTACAATCTAAGAAGTCAAAAAATGGCCAAACCAGGAATTCCAAAAGGAACCAGAGATTTTTCTCCGATCGAGGTTTCGAAACGACAGTATATCATCCAAATCATCAAAACCAATTTTGAAAAATTTGGCTATCAGCCTATTGAAACACCATCTTTTGAAAATTCAGAAACCCTCATGGGGAAGTATGGAGAGGAAGGAGACCGCTTGATTTTTAAAATCTTGAATTCTGGCGATAAAGTCAAAAAAGCTGATTTGGCGGCTTTGGAAGCAAATAATCTGGCTAAATTTTCCAATTCTTTGTCAGAAAAAGCATTGCGTTATGACCTGACTGTGCCTTTTGCCCGATATGTCGTGCAGCGTCAAGGAGAATTGGAATTTCCTTTCAAGAGATATCAAATTCAGCCGGTATGGAGAGCCGATAATCCGCAGAAGGGGCGCTTCCGTGAGTTTTATCAATGCGATGCCGATGTTGTAGGTTCGACATCTTTGTGGCAAGAAGTAGAATTAGTGCAATTGTACGATTCGGTTTTCGCAGAATTAGGTCTGGAAGGCGTTACTATAAAAATCAACAACCGAAAAATATTATCTGGAATTGCAGAAGTTATCGGCGCAAGCGACAAGCTGATTGATTTTACCATAGCATTGGACAAGCTAGATAAAATAGGTGAGGACGGCGTAAAAAAAGAAATGCTAGAAAAAGGAATTTCAGCAGAAGCCATAGAAAAAGTCCAGCCGCTGTTTCATTTTACAGGAACGATTTCTGAAAAAATCAGCCAGCTTTCCGAACTTTTGTCATCATCTGAAGAAGGCAGAAAAGGAGTAGAGGAGTTGCAGTTCATCTGCGATACGATTGCTAAATTGGGCTTGAAAAAATCGAATTTTGATTTGGATGTCACTTTGGCTCGCGGACTGAATTATTATACGGGAGCTATTTTTGAAGTGGCTGCCCCAAAAACTGTAGCCATGGGTTCTATCGGAGGCGGAGGCAGGTATGATGACCTGACAGGAATTTTTGGACTGAAAAACATGAGTGGGGTAGGAATTTCTTTTGGACTTGACCGAATTTACTTGGTTTTGGACGAACTAGGTCTTTTCCCTGAAACGGTAACAGTTTCTTCAAAAGCTATCTTTTTCAATTATGGAAATGAAGAAGCTTTTTATGCCATGCAGGCCATTACCCGATTAAGAAATGAAGGAATAAAAGTAGAATTATATCCAGATAAAGCGAAATTAGACAAGCAGTTCAAACATGCAGAAAAGCGCCAGATTCCTTTTGTGGTCATGGCAGGTTCTAATGAAATTGCAACGGAAAGTTTTAGTGTAAAAGATTTGATTACAGGCGAAAAACATACGCTGGATTTTGACGATCTAAAAACATTATTGCAATAATTTTTGAATACTATAAAAGTAAAAAGTCCCGATTTCTCGGGACTTTTTTATTAAACAAACCTAAATTATAATCCCCATAAATTATAATTATCTTACAATGATTTTTGTACTCAAGTCGCCTTTTGTAGTTTTTACCTTAACGATATAAGCTCCTGTACTTAAGTTAGAAATCGGAATTTTGATATTTTGTTGTATTTCGTTTTCAACATTCCACGAGCGTAAATTTTGGCCTAAGAGTGTATATGCCTCAACTGAAGCTATAGTTGTGTCTAGCAATTTATTTTTGATGTGTAATGTATTGTTGTTGCTTGTAAAAGCGATGTCAATGCCTTCTTCAAGTCCATGGTCGACAGTGCCTAGATTTTCAGTTGTAGAGAATCTCAACGAGAATCTTCTGTCGTGTAATCCAGCGTCAAGATTTACCTGAAAAACGTTGTTTTTAATGCTGTGGTAGATTCCCGTCATGTTATCAAAAATGTAGACTTCTTGATCTTCATCTAGGTTTTCTACCTTGTCAAGCATGAATTTTACATTCCCGGCAGCGTCCGCTTTTACGGCTAAAGGATAGATGTTGTCTGTGTTGAAATAACCATCGCCTTGGATTACCAATTTGGTTCCGTTGTGGATAAAATACATGTCGTTTACTTGGCTGTCAATGTGGATTGCATCATAGCCTGGCTCAATCTCACTACTTGCATTTTCGTTCATGAAGCCTAATAATATTTGCCTGTGATAATTATTTCTTGAATCAAATCCCAGCCTTATTTTGATGAAATTATCAGGATCTTCTCCCAGATTTTCTGAATTGTTCTCGAAATGATTAGCATGAGGAATTGTTCGGTTTCCGTTTCTGAACATCGCATTTGAATCAGCGTGATTCTCTTTTGCAAACTGTCTTTGGTTGTTATTGAAAATCATATCGCCCCCGATATTGCTTGATGTCACAAAGAATCCCTGTCCCACTGGAACATATCGGTTTGGAGCTTTTGACCCAGGTCCGATGTCTTCAAGTTCTGGCTGTGACATGGCAACAACTCCTCCGACAAGATTTCTTGCCGCATAACCGCCTAAATACGATAGCAAGACGTGAGTTTCACCGCCAAAATGATCCCAGAAATATAAAGTTCCTGTTGTCGAAGTCAAGTTGTCATTGATAAAGGCAGTTGCGTCTAAAGCAGAAGCATACGGATTTCCTGCCAGATTCAATAAGTTCGGACCGATACTGTATTGGATTTTTCCATTGTTTGGCTTGCCGACAAAAGTATAATTTTGGTTTGGCGTTGCAGCAGCGCTTCCTTTCATCGTAAAACCTTGAGCAGCCTGTAAAGCTCCGGTATGGCCGACATAAATCCAGTTGGCGTAATTATTAGAAGAGCTTTGGAATTTATAAATCCATTTGTTGCTCAATGTTATAGGCGAACCAGCAATTGCATCATTGGCCGATGTCCATAAGATGGTTTGCGGTGTTGCCGTTGTTCCGTCTCTGAGCACGCTATTTACAGTATAATTATTGTTGTTGGTAGTGCTATTTGGAGTACCTACAGGAGAGCACCAATAGTTGTAATTGTATTTGTTGCTAGTTCCTTGCTGGTCTCTTTCTAAAGAACCTGAACTTGTCGGATCTAGATCACTATTTAATGTCTGTAGCAGCTGTGATTTTCCTACTAAGTCGATTTTTCCGTTTACTTTCAAGTAATGAGAAACCTCTAGTTTGGTGTCGTTTTGGGCACTGAGCGTATTGTTGCTAACGATTAATCCTAAGACCGTCTTGTTTCCTACCGAAGTAACATTATGTGATGTTTGTACGATATTCCAATCTACAGGAATACTACTGTTTACAATAGATACATTGTTCGGAAGCTCCTGCAAAGTACCGTTTGTCCATGTTGCGATTGTAGCCCAGGCTCCGTCTGTCGTAGATACATAAGGCATCGGCGCTGTTTGCGTACCTACGATGTTTTTGTCAACCGTAAGGTATTTGATTCTTGCCCAACGATTGTTGTCGGATTTGTCTTTTATAGACGTTCCGTAAAAAGTATTCAAATCGTAATAAGCTTGAAGACTGTTCCATGGAATTATGGAAATATCATTTTTTGTAATTGTGCTCGGAATGGTTCTTCCGTTAGTGGCGGTTCCGGTTTTTTCTATTTCCTGATTCATCACAAAGCGGATTTGAGTGCTTGTCAGCGCATTGCTCCAGATTCTGATTTCATCAATATCGCCAGAGAAAGTGCTTGTGATAGTTGATTTTCCTTGCCAAACCGCACCAATAGAAAAGTTAGCTGTGTTTGAAACAGGAGTAGGAAGGCTAGAAGCTGTTGCATCTAAAACACCATCGATATAAAGATTTGCGGTTCCGCTAGCGAAAGAGACTGCTACATAATGCCATTTTCCATTATTAATAGAAGTAGTGCTCGTAATCCTGTCAGCTCCATTCCAGTTTCCAACCAGCTTATTAGAAGCGTTGATGTAGAACTGATAGGCACCATTTTTTGCAAGAACTGCACCGCCACCGCTTGTGTGTCTGATCCATCCAGAAACGGTAAAGCTTGAATTTAGATTGATGTTTTTTTCTCCTAATACAAAATCTCCAGCTTGGTTGTCTAATCTGTATTTGCTATCGAATTGGTTGGCAACACCGAAGCTAAAGTATTTCGTAGTGTCAAAGTCATACCATGCCTCATAGTTGCTGCCTGTATCGGTCAACGGAATAATATCCACAATGTCATTGCTGCCGAAAGCACTGCTTGACGAAACGATCAATACATATTCTTGTGTTGCCGTTTTGGTAAAGTTCGAAGTTAAAGATGACTTAGGAAGAGAAACGACGGTTTGTCCGACGTCTGTACCAGTTTCTACGATTTTCCATTTTCTGTTTCCAGAAATAAAAGAAGTGGTAAGACCTCCTAAGTTTACGTTAGTTGTTGTTCCTGAAGAAGCAAAAGAGCCGTTGTTGCATCCCCATACCAAATAATCTTTATTGGTTGAAAAAGTTGTTGCATTTGCCGTATTTGTGGTGGCAACTTCTCCTAATCCTATGGCTACATCAGTAGCTAAATTGACACTTCGGGATTGTTTTTGATTTAATTTTGAAAGATCGTCTCTTCCGATCCCGGCAATATTCCAGTTAAATCCTGCATTGGCAGTCGTGTTCCAGATTACTGTTCCGTCTGAATTTACGTAGTTTTGCGACGTACCATTAACGCCCATGGTGATACCGTATTTGATAGCCAGATAACTTTCGATTTTGATTCTTTCGGAAGCATCATTTTTACGAGAGCTGAATGTAATGATTTCTGCAACTCTTCCGTCAAGGGTAGCTTTCCAGCCTTCGCTTCGTCCAATCCAGTATTTTCCATTGGATAAGTTCATGAAAGTTCCTGTTGAGGTTGTATTTACGACATTCAATCCGTTGTAAAAAAGTTCTTGCGCTGTTGATCCAGAATTATTTCTAGTATTGATTATGCCGACATTAGAATATGTTTTTGAGGTACTTGTTTCTGCAACTCCATATCCATTTCCTAATCCTGAAGATGTATTGTAGGCATAAGAAAGGACTTCGTTGTTGAATCGTTGTGAGTAAGCGCCAAAACCAACACCGGTAGCGTCATTTGTCTGTGTTGAGGTATCAGAATCTGCACAGAATATGTCCATACTTCCGAAAGAGCTGTTTACGGTCACATTCGGAATGAGAACAACAAACACATCTTGAGTATAGTATCCTGTACTGCCGCCAAGATATTGCTGGCCTGCTAAAGCATAATTATAGCTACTCGATGCTTCTGTCGAGATATTGTCAAAATCAATAACGGCGTTAAAATTGACGTTATCAGTTTGATTGTTTTTGTATTTAGGTTCTTGTCCTACTGTATGTACTGTTGCGTTGCTTCCCATCGCTTGCGTCTGCCATGACGATACATTGGTATTGTCTGTAACTGTTGAAGTACCATTTACTAAGTCAGCACGCAGCCATAATTGCAGGGCAGAAGTAACACCACCCGGACCGTTTGGCAACGTGTAAGTAATGATTACCTGTCCGTTTCCGCCATCGCCTCCATTTCTATTAGAGGAGCCACTTGTTTTCTTGGCACCTCCGCCTCCGCCACTAGGGTTGGCACCGTCTGTACCGCCACCATTTTGAGTACCTGATCCAACTCCGGCACCACCATTTCCTCCGCCTGCAGGAGCTGTACCGCCATTAGCTGTACTTCCATTGACTCCGTCAAGTGCTGTTCCTGCGGATGAACCACCACCGCCGCCATAAAGTGTTATAAGGGCTGAACCGTTGGCACCATTTCCGCCAGAGCGTTTAAAGTCGCCTATACTGGAACCTGCAGCGCCTCCATTGCCGCCTCCTGTTGTGTTATTGGCAACGCTTTCTCCTCCTTTGGCAAGTAATAGTGTGTTTGATCCGAACCAAGAGTCGCCTCCGGCTGCAGTGCTTGTGCTTCCTGCTCCGACAGTTACGGTATAAGAAGTTGTGGGTACTACAGTTAGTACGCTTCGAACATAAGCGCCACCGCCACCGCCTCCAGCACCACCGCTGTTGTTGGTTCGGGTTCCGCCTTTTCCGCCACCGCCCCACGCTTCAACAGTAATACTGGTGACGCCTACGGGTACAGTGAAAGTTCCAGAAGATGTAAATGTTTGATTTTGCGAATAGCTCACGGAAGTAAGCAATACAAGAAATAGTGTAAGCGCTAGCTTACAGCCTAGTAGGTAGGTTTTTTTCATAATCTTATGGGGTTTAGATTAATGATAAATACGATAAAATAGATTTGGGATTTTTTTGCTCCGGGTTACAGGGGCTTAGTAACTTGAGCGGCTATTTTATAGGTTTTAAAGATTAATATTAGATTTGGGTAGTCAAATATAAAAACTTTTTTCGAATTTTAACATAAAACAGTCAAAATATATCGTAAAAAAACGTAAAGGCTTGCAAATACTGGTTTTGCAAGCCTTTAGTTAATAGAGAGTTATGGTTTTTATTAAGGTTTTATACCTATAAAAGCACAATTTTTGTCATGGAATTTATTGTTAAAATATCAGTCTTAGAATTTTATGAGTTTTCTGCAACTCTTTTTGATCTGTATTTTAAGAATATATAAGCAAATCCTACTAAGGCTAATAGCCAAATATGATCGCTGATTGGAGCGGTCGGACCGTCTAAATCTTCAGGAACTTCTTCAGGATTATCTGCAAACGCAGATAGTGTCGTAAATAAGAAGAAAATTAAGCTGCAAGTTTTTATTACTGTATTTCTCATGGTTTCCTTTTTATTAATTAGTAAACTGCTTTTTTGATGGCAACGCCATTCTCTGCAGTAGTAATTTTTACAAGCAGTACTTGGTTTGCAATTAAAAGATTTGAAATAGTCGCTTCGTTGTCATCCACACCTAGCTTTGTGTAAATAAGCCTGCCACTTACGTCATATAGCTCAATCTTATCCATGATATAGTTTCCGGAATTGATGTGAAGGGCTTCGTTCTTTTTATAAATCACGATGCTGTTGGTGCTTATAGCAGGAGTTTCTACGTCTAGCAAGCTTCTGTATACGATTTCAAATCGATTGGTAAAGTTTCCAGATTCCGTTGAAAAGCTATAGCTTGACGTTTTCAGGTTATGGATTTGTGCCGTCAGATTGTCTTTTAACAAGATGTCTTGGTCGGTTTCAAAAAGACCGTCGACATGATCGATAGCAATGGTGTAATTACCTGGCGTATTCGTTTTAAAGCTTAACGGAACGATATCCTCTGGAGAGAAAGGCAAGCTTCTTCCTTGTATGGCATATTCCGAGTTATCGATATAAGAGGTCAAGGCAATTGGACTATCGTTAAAATATTTTCCTTCAATTCCATAATCTATTCCTTCAGTAGCTCCAGCCATATACCCAAGCAAAGTCTGGCTCACGACATCGGTTTCATTTGATAAATTCAACCAAATACGGTGTTTTTCAGCTTCATCAGAATCGGAATGGTTTTCTAGGCTGCCGTTTCTCAAAAAGATGCCTGTATTAGTAGAACGTATGCTATTGTTGAAATTTAGCGTTGATTGCGTTGCGCCATTTTTTACTTTCACGAAAAATCCTTGCCCGGTGCTGATGATACCATTTGGATTCATGGCAGCGACTTCAGGTTGAGCGCTAGTCATTCCAAGTCCTGTGGTTGTTGCATAACCGCTTCCAGCCACGCCGTTTCTTTTTCTCCAAAACCAAATTGTTCCATCAATTGCGTTAGAGTTGGAAGAAAATAATCCCGAAATCGAAATTGCTGATGGATATGGATTTCCTACAAGATTAAATCCGTTGTTAGCACTGGAAAGTGCAAAGCTATAGTTTCCGTTGTATGGAATTCCGATAAAAACTCCGTTATAAGAAATTCCAGGAATTGAAGAACTTACATAAGAAGCATGATTGTCAGGAACTCGTATCAGATAACCTTTTGCTTGTGCAAAAGTATACGTTGCTTCGTTTTGTGCAGGATAGATGGCTTCGTAACTGCCGTTATTTCCAAGCACAGGATTGTAAATGTAAAACCTGTTTGTTAGAGTTGAAGGCGAAAAACTGCGAAGGTTTTGTCCGCTAACTGGCGATGACCATAAGGTATAATCAAAACGATACAATGGCGCACTATTTCTTTTGACAGTAATTAGTCCTGTATTTGTAGCGTTATTCGTCTGGATTAAATTGGCGTTGTTTTCTACTATAAAGTTTGCAGCGCCTGCATTGTTTGTAATGCCGTTGCTAACGGTAAGGCTTGTTCCTGTAGTTACAATTATTGTAAAGCCAGAGTTTACGGTTAGGCTTTTTGTAGTGAAAGAACCATTGGTGCTTGTTGAGAAATTTCCGTTTATGATCGCATCAACGCTTGCTGTTGGCGCTCCGTACGACCAAGAAGTACCGTTCCATGTAGTCGAGGTCGGTGCTGTAATCGTAAAAGCCGTTACTGCTGTCGAAAAATTATTGCAAGTGTTGTTGATTTTTACATCAATGGTACCGCTGCTCGTAATTTCAGAGGCTAGGATTGGAGCTGTTAATTGAGTCGCGCTTACAAAAGTCGTAGTTTTGTTTATGCCGTTCCAGCTGATTATAGATTCTCCGTTTACGAAATTGGTTCCGTTTACGGTCAATGTAAAGCCTGCATCGCCTGCAATTTTGGTATTCGGACTAATTGTAGTTATCGCAGGGTTTGGTTTTACGGTCACAACAACTTCGTCTCTGGTACTTTTGAATGTCTGTAATTTCCAGTTGAAGAAAGTCAGGAATGTTCCGCTTCCACTATTAGCTGTTATTGATATGGTTCCATTCGTGTAGGGATAAGTAATTCCCGAATCTGCTCTATAAATACTTGCTCCAGAAATTTCTCTTAAGACTAATCTCAAGTTGTTTTCTGCCGGAACAAAGAAATTCAAATCAATCTCTTGCGTCCCTGAAGCAGCCAATTTTATTACTTTAGATTCTAGCATTGCTCCAGCGCTATTTTGCAACTCGACCATTACTTCTCCTGTAGCGCTTGTATTGATCAATACACTTTTTAGCCTTGCAGGAGCAGTAGAGCTGAAAATAGAATATCTGTTTCTAGCAGTCGCGTTATCTACAGTCGCGCCTCCAGCAATTGTAGCCGGGCCAACTGTTTGTGGCGTTTCGCGCTCTACAAAATAAGAAGTAGTCGTGCTTAGTTCTGGAGTCGTGTAAGAACTTCCTGTAGCCAAAACCGTCGGAGTCGTATTATTAGCATACCATCTGATAGTTCCGGTTCCTGTAGCTGTCAAGACAGCAGTCTGGCCTTCGCAGATGGTCTTGTCGGCTGCAGTAGGAATAGCTGTGCTAGCCACCATTGATATATTCAAGGTTGTCGCTGCATTGTTAGCAACGGTCACGCTTTGCGTTTGGCTTACATAGCCTGGTGCTTCAAAAGTAACATTATACGTTCCTGCAATAAGTACTTTGTAATAATCACCTAATGGACCTGTTTTTACCCAAGAACCCATCAAGTCATAATTGCTGATGTATACTTTAGCTTCAACAGCTTCGCCAGCGGCATTTTTCACGGTTCCTTTCAGGCCATAACTGGCTTGCTTCATGTAATTTAGAAGTGCCTGTCTGTTTCTTTCCCAATAAAAAGGAAGGTTGGAAGCAGCCGGAAACTTTGTGGCTGAAATCTCAATGGTAACTTCTTTATTATGGTTAAAAAAGTTGTTCCAGTCTTGTCTTCCTCCGTAAACCGAATACCAAGCCGCACCATTTGTTGTGCCTGCAAATTGTCCAGAATTGTAAACATCGTCCATGTAATTTGCATTTCCATCGGCAGTCTGGCACAATTGAGCATATTCTTTAGAGACAAATTTGAAATAGTTATCGTGTGGATGGTAGCTAAAATTAGCAGTACTCGGCGTATTCGAAGTATCCCAAGGAAAGTTTACGACTTCAGCACCTCCGTGATAGTTGGCTGCCAAGACAAAATTTCTTGTTTTTTCAAATTCGATAAAAGCAAGAGTTTCAGCTTGAAATGGATTGCCATCAGGATGGATGCCGTCAATTGGGTCAGGATAGTTTCTGTTTAGATCGACTCCTGCCGCATTTGCTCTTGTTGCTGTATTTCCTGTGGAATTCATGGTGTCGTTTCCAGCTCTTTTATAAGAACCATCAGGATTTGCTAACGGACAGATGAAAATTTCTGTATTATTAACGATACTGCTGATTTCGCTATTTGTAGCGTATCCTGTCAAGAGATAATCAATAAGGCGCAGCATCGTAGGGTATCCGGTAATCTCGTCTCCGTGCATGGATGAGGTATACAGAAATTCAGGCTCAGCCTCATCAACTTGCGCATTGTCTGAAATTTTCAGAACATATAATGTCCTGCCGTTTGGAGTTGTTCCAATACTTTGGAGCTTACACAAGCTAGGGTATGTTGTTGCCCAATATTGCATTTTTGCAACATATTCAGAATACTTTGGATATGCATTCCAAGTATCATCCCAAGCGGCTGTGCTGAAGGTAGTGTATTCATCTACAGCAAATTCATTTTCTGAAACGCTTACTTCAAACGGAATTCCATACGTCTGGAATTTTTTGAATTGCTCCGGATTGGCATACGCCTCGACCTTCAATTCGACAGGATCGACTCTTTTGTGGCTGATGGATAAAAAATCGGCCAGTTCTTTAAATTGTTTTTGGTTTTGAGCTCGAAAAGTGAAGACAACTTCGCCTTTTTCTTGTAGATAGTACTGAGCTTTTTCAAGTGGGGACTTGCTGTCAGACATCACTTGACCTTGAGTTATACCCATAACGAATAGGCACAACATTCCTAGTAAGGTAGTTTTGTTCATAATTAATATTAGATTTGGGACTACAAACGTAGGAAAAAAGTTTTAAATAATGTTAAATTGTTGTAAATTATTTGATTTTGGTCAAAAATGTTACTGAGATTGCATGAAATAAGACAGATGATAAAAGAAAAAATGAGGAGTAAATATATCTATTCTTATTTAGGATTTTAAGCTTAATATTTAATACATATTTTTTACCCCTAATAGTTAGTTAATTGAGCGTTCTGATGGGGAGAGTAAATATTCCTATTTGTATTGTTTAAGTAAAATAGAAAAGGGCTGACAGAAATATCAACCCTTTGTTTTACAAATAGCTCAAAAGTGAGATTCTTTGAATACTTTGCTAGCGTTTATGGAGGTATTAGAGTTGGTAATACTCAGCAACCCTTATTTTTGCTAAAATCACGCTTAAAAAGTATCTTATTATTTCGCTCAATATAATCGCCCGATAGAATCAAATAGGGATGATTAGGCGAATACCCGGCGCTGCGGCTTCTTACGATTATTTTGTCGTTAACTTTCAGGCTATTTAACTGCTGAAAATCCTTAGGAATAAATTGCATCATGTATTCTTCACCATCAATCCTGACGATAAGCCATTTTGGTCCTGATGATTTCGCATTTGCACGCTGAAAAGTAACAGAGGTTACCACGGCCTCCATATCGGCAAAATCTTTTATATACTTCCTTATTTTATCATGACTGGCATGCACTTTTTTGCCTTCAGGAGAAACCTCCCATTCTTTGTACTTTATACCGTCAGGAGAAGCCTCCCATTTTTTCCTGTTATCCAGGACGGCTTTTCTGTCAGCAATAGAAGACGGCTTTGGGGATGGCTTAGTTGCATTTTTAATTTCACGATTAGCAAATACGAGTCCGCTTACCACAACCAGCAGTAAGATCAGTACATAGGTGACTTTTTTCATATTTTTTATCCTTTCAAAATTGATTCACCGAATTTACTTTGGTATTTTTCAATTTGAGCGATTTGGATTGTAAATAAAAATGTAAACTTTGTAAATGTTTGTAAATAGTACGTTTGATGCAGCCTCAGGCGGATATGAGGATGAAGAGCTATTCTCGTACTACGGGTAACATACTGCGCTGTATTAATTGAAAATCAAAAAAATGGCCATAAAAAAAAGCAGCAATCATCAGATTACTGCTTTCCGTAGGGAGGATGAGAATTACTTTGAACTCTTAATTCAATTCTTACGAGTTTTAGGTCGTATTTCGGATGAATAAATTTCAAGTATATATCTTTGTAATATGCAAACGAAACTGATTTCAGATTTTATATCAAGCACTGGGATGGACGAATCGTTCAGCCTAGAGTTGTTGGAATTTGTTACTCTGGAACCTGGAAAATTTTACAGGCCTGACCACAATATTATTCTCTTTGTAACCGAGGGATCAGTTATTGTCACCGTTGATAGCGAGGTCGTTAATGTCAACGAAAGTACTATCGTCCTGATATCAAAACCAAATATATGCTATGCAGGGGATTGCCAAAGGGTATATATTAAAATTTGGGAACTGCTTTTGGGATAAGACGCCAATAAGTGCCAGTAACTGTAAGGCAGTGCCCTTTGACTCAGGCCAGAACAGCAGAAAGTTCGATCTTGACGATGTCAATAAAAATGATCTGCGTCTTCTCTTTGATGCGGCACTGAAGGATTATCAAGGACCTTTTTATTCCAATAAGGCAGATGCGATTGCAGCATATCTTAAGATTATCATCATAAAGATTGCCAATATCCATTCGCTCCTTCAGCTGGATAAGGAGCTTTATGAAACGAAGCTATACCAGCGTTTTGTATTATTGGTACAGCAAGATTTCAAAAAGGACCACAATGTCAGTAACTATTCCAATAAGCTTAGGATATCTTCTAGGAAACTTAACGATGTATGTAAGGCAGCCGGGACAGGCGCCAAAGAAATTATTACCTCCGAGATTATCAGCGAGGCCAAAAGACTTCTTCATTTCACGTCTCTCTCCATCAAGGAAATCTCGATGACGCTAGGGTTTTCGACGCCTTATCATTTTAGTGCCTTTTTTAAAAACAACATGGGCCTGTCGCCGGCGAATTATAAGTCAGGGCACGCACAAAAAGATATCTGATCTGCATCTTTTTGCATTTTACCGCTTCATTTCCTGCAGTACTTTTGATTCATAAAAAATAAAATCATGAGTATCCAAAAACCCAAAAGTGTTGCCGGCATAATGATACCGGACAGCAAAATTGCCCTTCAGGCTACAGAACTTTTATTAGAGCACGGAAATGAGTTCCTGTATAACCACTCCCTTCGAGTATTCCTTTTTGCATCCATGAACGGGAATCGCCTGAAGGAAAAGTATGATGCCGAGCTGCTGTATGTAAGTGCTGCTTTCCACGATCTTGGCTTGACGGCTCATTACAGCAGTCCTGACAAGCGCTTCGAGGTTGATGGGGCAAATGCTGCAAGAGAATTCCTAAAAGGACATGGGCTGCCCAAAGAATCCTTACAGCTGGTATGGGACACCATCGCATTGCACACGACAATCGGGATCGCTGAGCATAAAGAGCCGGAGGTAGCATTAATGTATAGCGGGGTTGGACTGGATGTAATGGGAGAAGGATACGAACATCTTTCAGATGCGGATCGTACGGAGATAATCAGCCATTTTCCCAGGACTGATTTTAAGAAGAACATTATTCCTGCATTTTTTGAGGGCTTCAAGCATAAGACAGAGACAACTTTCGGTAATATAAAAGCAGATGTCTGTGCCCATATGATACCGGGCTACCAGGGCAGGGATTTCTGTAGCTGCATCCTTAATTCTCCATGGAGCGAATAAGCACGGCCTGGCTCAAAAAAAAAGCAGCAGCAATCAGCTGCTGCTTTTAAAAATACTTGGACTTTCTCTGGTTCGCGGCCTATGAGCTATATTTCGCAACCCATCTAGCCTTGTGTTCTGCCCTGGAGTTTATGAATGCGATATCAGTTCCTTCTGCAATGGCATCGAGCGGAAAGCGCAGGGGCCTTGTTCCGTGCTGCATATCTACCAATTCCAGTATCCCATCAGCAATAGTTTGGGGGTCCATATCGAACTGTTTCATTTTTCCAAACAGGCCGGCTCCAATTGCATTGAACATTTCGGAAGCGACAGGGTCGTAAGCTTTTGCAATCTCTTCACGGTCGGCATTATTGCCCGGCTTAACGCCCGTATTCATTTCTGTCGGATATACGCCTGGCTGGATCGTGACGTTCTCAATATTAAATTGCCTTAGTTCGTCCTGGAGGGATTCCGTAATAGCCTCAACACTGAATTTGGAGGCAAGATAAGGTCCCATAAAGGGCAGGGAATGACCGCTGGCTCCAGAAGTCAGATTGATTATCAGGCCATTTCTTGCGGCCCTCATGGACGGCAATACTGCCTGATAGGTACGTATAACGCCATAGAAATTAACCTCAAAAAAGTTCCTGATCTGGTCAATTGAAAAAGCCTCGACAAGACCGAAACCTGCTAATCCCGCGTTGTTGACAAGCACATCGATCCTGCCATATTTTGCCAGTGCCGCTTCGAACGCACTTCTAACCGAAGTATCATCGGTAACATCTATTTCTACAACATCAATATTAGGCAATAAGGAAAGCTCTTCTGCCGCTACTTGGTTTTTGCCAGCTATGCCCCGCATGCCTGCAATTACAGTGTGCCCTGCTTTAGATAGTGTTATAGCCGTAAGCTTTCCGAATCCGGTGCTTGTACCGGTAATGAAAATTGTCTTTGTCATCGTTTGATAATTTTAATCGTTTAACAATGCAAAGTTCTTCCATGGCAGGGTTATCTTTCATTGACATTTGTCTGAAAAAAAAGCAGACAAATGTCAATGAAGAAGCAGATTATTTTTTGTGATTGTTGCGGCGTGCCCTGGTAATGGTTTCTGGAGTTATTCCAAGATAGGCCGCAATCATATGCTGCGGTATGCGGTTAGCAAGGTATGGATAGCTGTCCAGAAAGTTTCGGTATTTTTCCTCTGCAGTGAGGCTTATGCTGGCATGTATCCTGTTTTGAGATACCAGGAAGCTTTTCTGCAGAAGGCTGTTGACTAATCCATTCAATGCGGGGATTTTGCTGCACAGCATCTCGAAATCTTCTTTTTTGACCAATACAACTTCAGAATCTTCAACGGCATCGATATTAAATCGCGTCGGAGTTCCGTTTGTCAGGCTTTCGCGATCGCCAAACCAGTGGTCTTCAGGAGAAAAATTAATGATATGCTCTTTGCCATCCTTATCGACAGAGAATGTCTTGACCAAGCCACTGCTTACAAATGCGTTAAATTTCCATAGCTCTCCCTGCTGAACCAGAAATTGCTTTTTCCTCAGTTTTTTTATTATCGTTACCGAGTCGATCAACAATATTTCCTCCTCTGAAAGAATTATTTTATCGATGAGATATTTATGCAGTGTAGGGAGCATTTCAACCAGTATATTTTAGTGTAAAGATAAAAAAAATGAGCTCTATGAACACAATATGGTTGCTGCTGGGGCATTCTTTTTCTGGCAACTGGGACCAGATAGCACAGAGGCAGCAGTATATTTTTGCACTTCATTATTTCAGACCCAAGATGACAAACCGCAAAAAATACATTTCAGCTATTATACTTCTGGCCCTGCCTTTTTTCGCTAACGCACAGCTGGAGCTCTATTCGAAGTTTAACAACGATGGCTCAGTTGAGCCTGTCATCAACTACTTCGGCAGCAAAAAGATAAATGAAAAGTTTTCGCTGACTTTTTTTGGCCTTATGCGGGAGCAATGGGGACAGGCGCTCATTGGATTTTCTTATTCCCCTATACATAATCTTACTCTTAATGGGAGCGCGGGCATAGAGCACGGCCAGCATGTCCCGAGATATTCAGGAAGCATATCGTTTAAGAAAGGGAATACGAGCTCTCTGGCATTGCTCGAGGTCGGAGCGGGACAAGGCAATTATCTCTATAAGATTAATATTTTTCACGAGTTTTCGACTCAGATCAGCCTCGGCCTAATGGACTGGCGCTATCACGGGCTGGGACCTAATTTCAGGTATAACATTCAAAAGCTGCATTCCGCCATATGGATTATGCCTGCCTACGACCATGAGCAAAGGGTAGGTAGGTGTATGTTGGGTGCTACACTGCAAATGTAATTCCCTATTACAACAATTGCCTAAGCACGGAAAGAGACTGCTCAATTTCTTTCTCATTGAGTGCTGCAAATCCCAACCTCAGGCCATTGGAAGTGAAGACTTCGTTATTGTAAAAATTGGTATCAGGTATCTTCAGCCCTTTTTTCAGCGCTTTTGTGGAGAGTTCGGAAAGGTTGATTCTTTGATCAAATACAGACCAGACAGCAAGCCCTCCTTCGGGCACTTTAAAAGTAATGATATCACTAAATTCAGAGGCGAGTATCTCGCAGAATATATCCCTGCGTTGTTTGTATATCTTGATTGATTTTCGGAAATGACGTTCCATCTCTCCATTATCATACAATGCTGAAAATGCCTCTTCTAACAGGGAATCGCCCTGCTTGTCGATCAGCTGCCTGAGGGATGAACAGGCGTCGACAAAAGCTGTACCGCCAATCAGGAAGCCAATCCTAAGGGCTGGTGCAAAGGTCTTGGTGATTGAGCCGATGTAAATAACATTATGGTTGTGGTCAATACTGGCCAGCGGGATATAGGGCTTGTTGTTATAGTGAAAATCAAAGTCGTAGTCATCTTCAATAATAGCAAAATGATATTCCTTTGCCAGATTGAGAAGTTTTAAGCGCCGTTCCATGCTCATGGTTACCGTGGTGGGAAAATGATGGTGTGGAATAATATAAACTGCTTTGACCTGATGCTGTTCGAGCGCTTTTTCCAGAAAGTCTACATCCATGCCAAATTCATCTACTGGTATCCTAACAAGAGCAGCACCACTGTACGTGAAGATCTCATCTGCAGAACGATAGTTTGATACGCCCACAGCGATCTTATCGGATGGGGTTAGCAACAATTGTGTAGCAAGGTAAATGCCCATCTGGCTCCCTTTCGTAATAAGGATATTTTCGGGATTGACTGTCAAGCCCCTTGTCTCCGAAAGGTATCGGCACAAAGCGCTGCGCAGGTTAGCAGAACCTTGCGGGTGTCCGTACTTAAGGTAGTTTTTTCCGTAGAATTTTTTTGAGATGCTTCTGTATTCGCGCATCAAAAGGTCCACTGGAGTAAGGCGTACGTCAGGAAAGCCATCGTCAATTGTCAATATAGACTGCTGGAAATCGTCAATTATGGTCTTCTGTGAAAAAGGACTATTCCATGAAAATGATTCCGCCTTTTCCTTTTCCGATACGATGGAATTTAATTTTCTCCTGGCGGGAAGATCGGGAAGTTTTGAATATACAAATATTCCCTTGCGTTCAATCGATTCTGCCCAGCCCTGGCTGATAAGCTCTTCATAGGCAAGCTTGACGGTGTTGCGGCCAATCCCTGTCAGTTCCGAGAGCACCCTTGTACTTGGGAGGTTATCTTTGGGCTTGAGGGTACCATTGGTTATCAGGTAAATAAAACTGTTGCACAGCTGGATATAAAGCGAAACGTTTGAATCTCGGTTTAGCTGTATTAGCGACTTATATGGCAGCATAATAAGTTTTTTATATTAAATGTATGACAATCTTTAATAACAGAGAAGTTTATATCGACCAAAATAAAAAGCTGCCCCATTGCTAAATGGAACAGCAGTTAATAATTTATTTAAGGATCTATTGTTTATGCGGGAACCAACTGTGTTGCAATCCCGATCCTGTTCCAGGTATTGATCGTTATAATTGCCATAATAACCTGGGCAAGATAAGTTTCGCCCAATGCTTCCAGCGCTGTTTGGTATGTCTCGTCTTTCACATGGTTGCTAATTAGTGTCACCTCTTCGGTCAATGCAAGGATAGCGCGTTCCTCATCAGTGAAGAAGGGGGTATCACGCCATGCGTTAAGTGCGTAGATGCGCTGTTCTGTCTCACCTGTCTTGCGGGCCTCTTTGGTGTGCATATCAATACAGAATGCACAGCCATTGATTTGGGAAGCTCTTATTTTTATAAGGTCTTTATGGATTTTGCTCAGCGGGGTGCTTTCTATGAATTTTTCAAGTCCCAGGATTGCTTTGTACCCAGCAGGTTCTACTTGGTCAATCTTAATGCGTGATTTCATTTTATTAAAATTATGTAATTATTATTTTAGATAATATGGTATTTATTTAATAGCAGATAAAGCGGCCCTACGGTTTTAGGTTATCCAAAAACTGTCCTATCTGCAATTTGATTTGGGAGTAATCTTCATCCAGCTGCTCAGCATTACGCTTGGTTCCCTCCAATATGAATTCATGGACATCTTCTATGCCCATAATATCAAAGATCATTTTCAGGTAGCCGCTCTGGAAATCCATATGCTCATTTCTTTCTCCTCTGCCATAATCGGTTCCTCCCCGCGTTAGGCACAGGACAAGTTTTTTGTGCTCGAGCAATCCTTTGTAGGGTCTCGGGCTGCCCTGGGAAGCTAATGTAAAGGTTTCATTAAATCGCAGGATATGGTCTAGGTATGCCTTCAGGCTGCTTGGTATCGAAAAATTATACATCGGGCTCGCCAGTACAATGATATCAGCCTGCTTTAGCTCCCCAATAAGGGCATCGCTTGTCTGCAGGATCTCAAAATCTTGTGCTGTACGATTGGTGTTGGGTTTCCTGTCAGCTTCAATCCACCTTTCGTTGATATGGGGAATGGGTCCGTGGCCCAATTCACGATAATTGATTTGTGCATCGTGAAGGTCATTGGCAAAAATGCTGCTAAGATTTCTGCTAAAAGAATCGTGCAGGTTTGCACTGGCATTTATAATCAGGATATTATTCATTGCAGTACTAGTGTTTTGAGCTATGGTTATTTTTGTTTTCCTTTTTTCAGTAGGTTATCAAGGCTATAATCGTAATTGGGTACAAATGATAGGAGCAAACCTGCTGCCGATGCGGTAAATACGCCATAGTTTATAGGTTTCTGTATGCCAACCGACAATGTCATGAATACGATGAAGGTCAGGGTAATAAGGGATGCGCCAAGTGCGGCATACCTTGTCCTAAAGCCAACGATCAGGCAGATACTGATCAGGAGTTCCGCTACGGTTGCTATTGCTCCTATGGCGTTAACAAGCGGCCTGTCAAAAATTGGCATAAGGGTACTGGTGTAATTGATAAAGTTTTCCCAGTTGCCCCATTCGATATTTCCTACACCAGGCTGCCCTAACAGCCCAAGGCGGTCAAGGACAGGGGTAAGGAAAGTGATCCCTAAGGCGTACCTTAGAAGTAGTTGCGGGATTTTGAATTTTTCTTCCATTATATTTTCGATTTATTTTTAGCAAAGGTATAGGATGTCTGGGTGAGTATTTCGGCCCAGTTTTATCAAAACATAGGGCCCAGCTGAAGGGTCTGTTATGTGCACTAACTTGCTGGGCTAAGAATCAGCTATGGCTTGATAGTACGGCCAGCCTTGCCTTATTGAAAAAGAAAAACAGCAGGATCATGAGGATAATAAGCGATGCGTTGGCAATACCGAGGAGCATCTGGCTTTTTATGGAAAGGAAATTGGCAAGGCCATAGCTGAAGGAAGAGCTTAGCATATACATCACACCGGTGATACCGCTGGCAACCCCTGCGTTTTTTGTAAAGCGGCTGAGGCAGTAGCCGAAAACAATATTGAAGATAAACCCGCCGCAGATATGGATACCTATTGTAAACCCAACCAGGGTGAAAATGTTGCTAAGCGCTGGTGCGGTAACGATCATGGACAGCACCAATAGGATCTGTAGGGTGAAGGCCGTGACTATTTTTTTGACCATGGGTTTTTTGATGAGCTTTTTAGAGATGACGCCTCCGACCATTATTGAAAGTCCAGAAAGCAGAGACCCGTAACCTGTAACCACAGCAGAATGGCCCAAGATTTTTTCAATGATGAAGGGACCCGAAAGACTGTAGGTGATCACAATTCCAAAGCACACGCCTACAATAAGCAATCCTAAGGTAAAATCCAGGGTTTTGGCTATGCCAAGATAGGTGTCAGCAATATTTTTAGCCTTGAATGGCTGGAAATGCCGAAGTGTTTCGCCGCTGTATATAAATTCCATCACCAGAAGAAAGGAGGAGAGGATGCCCAGAAAGTAAAAGTTGGATTGCCATCCGAAACTATTCTGCAGGTATCCTCCTAAAAACGGCGCCATGATAGGGGCGCATGCCCAGATAATTGAAAAGAGACTGATATAGCCCTTGAGCTTGTCTCCAGTATAAAGGTCCACGAAGTAGGCCCGTTTACCTACCACAATCAGTGCAATGGTGATACCTTGAAGCACCCGCATTGCGTAGATAAAATAGATATTTGGAATCAGTGCTATGCCAAAGCTTGCCAAAGCAAATAAGGCAAGGCTAACGAGGCCGATCCTGTATCTGCCAAAGCTGTCTAATATTGGGCCGACAAAAAATTGGCTCAGGCCCGTACTGAACATGAATACGACCAGGGAAAGCTGTACTGCAGCAGTTGAAATATTCAGGTCTTCGGCCATGGCGGGCAGCGATGGCAAGTAGATGTCCGTCGCAAAGCCAGATAGAGGGATAAGTGCCATGGCAAAAAGGGTACTGGGGCCCTTATGATTTTCTTGCAGGGTTTTCATGTTGAGGTTAAATGAACAGACTTCCGATCTGTATGAATAAAAATAATGGGCCAAAATTATTACCAGGCTGGTCAATATGCTGGACCCAGATTTCACAAAACAGGCGTACCAGCGATGGCAGAGTGGGTGATTTTCTTGACTAAACATGGTCCGCTGGGCATTCGATAATGTTGGGTCCCTTATTATCATCAATCTGGACCAGAATGGCGACAGGAGCAGCATTTACTTTCGCAGAAATAAGCAGGTAGTATGATAAATAGGATAGCGGTCTTTTGCGGATCGAGTTTTGGCAGCAGGCCGAGTTTTCGCATAGCGGCCTATGAGCTGGGCGCATTATTAAGCGATAAGGGATTTGGATTGGTTTTTGGCGGTTCTGGTACAGGCTTGATGGGCGCATTGGCAGATGGTGTAGCAGAAAATCAGGGTGAAGCTATCGGTGTCTTGCCAAAGTTTCTTAAAGAAAAGGAAGTGCCCCGCCGCAGGCTGGCAGAAATGATCGTAGTTGAGGATATGCATGGGCGAAAGGCAAAGATGAGTTCTTTGGCGGACGGCTTCATCGTGCTGCCTGGTGGCCTTGGAACCTTAGAAGAGTTTTTTGAGGTGCTGACCTGGGCACAATTGGGACTGCACGAAAAGCAAATCGTGCTGCTAAATATTGATGGTTTCTATGATCCACTGATTTTGCTGCTTCGCAATCTTGAAGATTTTGGCTTTGTTAGGTCAGGATACAAACCCGCACTTATCATATGCGAGTCAGTCAGTTCGGCGGTAAAGGAATTTGAAAAATTAAGGAATAGATAATCAACTCAGCTTAAAGGTATACGATGAAAGCACACAGTAGCATATTGAAAGGTAGCCTCTTCATTATTTTGGCAGCATGCTGCTATGGAATGTTAGGGACTTTTGTAAAACTGGCATACCGTGACGGCTACGGAACGGATGAGGTTACCATCTCACAATTTTCTCTAGGCTTTATTGCGCTTTTGATTTTTAATCTTGCTCGGAGAAGGAAAGAAAAAACAAAATCTGCTATTAATGGGAGAGGTATAAAAAGTTATGCTAAAGTCATTATCGCTGGTACCTCCCTAGGGCTTACGAGTATTTTTTATTACTTGTCAATAAAGTATCTATCAGTCGGTATTGGCATTGTCCTTTTAGTGCAGGCCACTTGGATGAGCCTGGTTGTGGAAATGATACAAAACCGAAGACGTCCCGAATTTTCAAAAGTATTTTCGGTAGTAATAATATTGTTTGGTACCATAATGGCTACTAATGTCCTGCATCAGGACAGCCATGTCAATTGGAAAGGTATCGTTTTTGGTATATTGGCTGCTATATCGTACACAACAACCATGTATTCCTCTAACAATATTGGATTGGGATTTTCTGCAATTACAAGAAGTTTCCTAATGATATCTGGCGGTTTTGCCGTAGTGCTATTGGCATTTTTTTCCTCACTGGGTCATGGATTTTCTTTTGGAATATTTGTAAGCTGGGGCCTGCCTATAGCCTTGTTTGGAACCATTTTGCCACCCATTCTGTTTGCTAAGGGAATGCCTCTGACTGGGGTAGGGTTAGGCGCGATCTTCACGTCTTTGGAAATTCCTGTCTCCATTATCTTTGCTAACGCACTGCTTGATGAGCAGGTTGCAATTATTCAATGGATGGGAATCTTTTTCATACTTACAGCTGTTGTCCTCAAAAACGTAAAACTGAATTTGTAGAGGTTTTTTGCGGCATAAATTGTAGCAACTCCATTTCAACATGTGCCACGAATGTGCCACGGCAAATTTGAATGTTTTATATGCAAAGGCCCCTGCACGAAGCCATCTAATTTAAAAGAACGATATTATCCTATTAGTTGATTCAAAGATGGTTATTATTTAATCAAGCAGCATGTCTTTTTAGAAAATTACAAAGATTGCTTGCTAAGTATGAGCTTTTGAAACTTAGATTTGAAGTTCCTATATATTGTTAAAAAAAGACTAGACATGTCTAACTTTTAAGTTTTAGCTTTAGAAATACCAATAATACAAGCCGAAACCATTTCATCCAAAGTACTTGAATATTGGCAATTTTCTAGCAACCAATAGTTGATTTTTTATTTTGCAATAGTCATATTTATCTTCTTGAAATAGGACTTTTAAGTAACAGATGTCTTATTTCAATATACCGATACAACCGCCCTGATGGAGTTGTAGCGTTTTGTGATAGTATTTCTTTACAACCGAAGAGAATAAAAACATCTTTTGCACGAGATACGGCCACATTCAACATGTTGACACCTCTGTCGTAGAAATAGCTTTTGCCTAAATCATTGGTGCCATAGGTAGAGGAGAATAGGACTACAGGACGTTCTGCTCCTTGTAGGGCATGTACGGTGCCTATGGTCAATCCTGAGAGGTTGATTCCTGCACGGCGTAACGTGAGGGCCAGCTCGTGTTTTTGTCCCGTAAAAGGGGTGATTATACCCACTATATCTGCCAGGCGAAGCGTCTTTTGCGGTCTTTTTTCTTTTGCTGCGGTGGTGTTTTCTATGTCCTGATAATGGCTAAGTAATTGTTGCTGATTGGCGAGTATCCATTGGGCTATGGCAGCTGCCTCTTCTGAATTTGCCCGACTGCTACCGCCCCTGATTACGGAAATACCGCTGACTGCATGAAATTGCATTGGGGCAAACGGGCTGTTTTTTGCCGAACCTTTTTTGGGTTCCAACAGGCCATGATAGGCCAGGCGGTTGCAATATTCAATGATTTCATCAAAACAACGTCGGTGTTCGGTGAGCATCATGCCACGTTCCATTTCGGGATATAATTGATATGGGGTGGTTTTCTGGGCGAGTTGCATTATACTGCAGGCGCTGCTGAGGAAACCTTTGCTTTGTAGATCAGCTATTGATTTCTGGTCATTAATGTTGGTTATTACTTTATATCGATGCAGGTTGGCATGGTCTACTTTGGCGGGTACATTCCATACGGGTTCTATTTGTAATGTGTCGCCTACTACCAAGGCTTTTTTGGCTAATGCAAATGTGGCTGTGCCTACTTCTGGCGAAACTTGCCCAGCTTCATCGACAATCAGTAGGTCTATGTAGTCCAGCAGGGGTGGCGTATCCCAGACGCTTCTTGATCCTGTGTTTTTGACATGCTTTGAATAGGTAAAAAACTTGGGTGCCATGAAGAATGTGGAAACAAAGCAGGGGCTGAGCATGGCAAAGCGTTGCCAGCGTTTTTGGGCATCTCTTTCTCCGTTTTTGTACACCCGATCTTCCAGTATTACGTGTTTGGTGGCCATGATCCAGCGTCCTTCCCAATAATGGATGGCGAGGTAAAACAGATCATATTTTAACCCCATTTCCAGTTCATCATAGAAGTAGGTTTCTTTTTTGTGTTCGGCCATTTTAAATCCTTCGTCGTCTATGGGTGGATTGGATTTAATGTTATTGTTTTGTTTCCAGTTTTTCCAAGCTTGTGAAAGCTTTTTGATTTGTTGGATTACTTGCAGCTTTTCATCAAAAAAATGATGGAAGGAACTGAGTTTATAAAAATTTACAGTGTCATAATTTACTGGGCAATCACGAAATAGTTGTTTTAGTCGGATGGCTCTTTTTTCTTTTACGAAACGCAGAAATGAAAAGAGTTTTATCCAGAATGATTCCTGATCTAGATAATCGCTGAGTTTTCGCTCTATGTCTTTAATGTTTGCTTCTATTTGGTCAAGTGCTTTTTCGTCTAATTTTTGTTCTGAGAATAAACTGCAGGTGGTTGTAGCTCCTAATTTTTGAAGGAGTACGGGTATTGTTTTGTATTGCTGCCATAATTTGATGCCTTCCTGAAGCTCTTTTTGTTTATGTTGCAGCGTGGCTTGTAGTTGTTTGGTGATGTTCGATACATTCAGTCCTTCTTGCTGGAGGTAACGTTGAGATTTTTCAATATAGGTTTGTTCTGCAATGTCCAGATAGTTATAATTTTCTTTATCTGTATGTGCTCCACTCAGTCTTCCGTCCACACGTTTTAGATGCGGAATGCCTTCGGATACTACTTTGCTTTGTGCAGGCAGGTAGAGACCAAAGCCTTTCAGATTTGGCAACCAGCGTTCATACAACAGCCCTGGTTTTTGGGTTACGCTGAAAAAACTGTCTATGATATTGGTTACTGCCTGATTGTTCGTAGAACAGGCTACGATTACTGCGGGGTCATGTCCTTTTACGGCACTTTGTACTACTTCGTTTGCTACTATGCTTTGTAGGAGGGTTGTCTTTCCAGTTCCAGGTGGGCCATTTACGGCTAGTACTTCGCCTTTTTGTAAGGTTTGGAAATGGTAAAGCGATTTTCTCTGCGAGATGGAGAGCGGATAGGTATGCGCCATCTGGCCAAGATGAGTGGCAGATGTGTCTTCAAAGTGGTTGGTGGTTAATAGGGATTTTAGTTGTGTATTGGATCTGTCTGCCAGTTTTTCCAATAAGGACGGTACTTTTTTTTCACGGATCAGGTAGTCGTATAGTCTGATGATGCCGTCTGCTGCGGCTGTAAGGTTTTCATGGGCGACTATGGTGTTTGAAAAACTGACGGTATGGTTTTCTGAAACATATTCCTGTAGTTGCATTCCTGTAATCAGTTGGAAACAATCTTGAATATAGGTCCAATATTCAGCCCATTTTTCTTCGCCTGCAAAGGGTCTGGCAAATGCGTTGTCTATTTTGTCTACATCTGAAAAAATAAAATTTACGGCTTCATTTACCTGTGGTTCCAAATGTGTACGTGGAATGTAGGGGAAGCTGTCTTCATCGGGTTTTAAAAATCCGCTTCTGTTGAGTAGGGCTCTGATCCAGAACGGATAGCTGATGCCTGTTTCTCCCGAGTATTTGGTGTATTCGGGATCGGGGCTTACTCTGAATGGGGCTATTAGGATACTGGTTTCTTCTAATTTTTCCCAATCGGGATCATTTTGGTTTGACCGTCCTTTTGCTTCGTTTTGTTTTTTCTCAACGGTATCGAGTAATGTTGCTGCAGATGCTGAAGGCACATGGCCTTTGGCATAATCAATAGGCAGATTATGCAGGTGTATGGTTTTGTCTACCTTTATTTCTACACGTGAGCCATCGGCCAGGGTATTGCGCCAGTATTCTAATAATTGTATTTGATCTTTGTGTGCCATTGTGAGAGTGAAGCTATTTTTAGACTTGTCTGCCTTGATTAGTTTTTATTAAGGATCTCTTACCTAATAGTTTTATCAGCCGATCCTCCCGATTTGGAATGAGCTGATAGTAGCGTGGTTTTGCTTCGGAATAGAGATCGATTTCTTTCATTGAATTAGTTTATCCCATTTTCGTTATTTCTAATTTGCTCCAACCACTCTCTATCTATATTGATTATGGAGAATGGAACTTCTGGATTATTTTTTTGATTGAATACGAATATCCTTGAGAAAAACTCTTGTTTAATGTCAAGTGCAGCAATTTTATCAAGATTAAACGTTTTCCAATGATTAAAAATCCGCTTTGGAACATAAAAATCAAAATCCGTTCGTTGATCTTTATTACGGCTATTATAAACAGTTAATCTCCATACATTTGGTCTGTCACTAAACCAATGTATTTCGGCTTTCAAAGCAGTAAACCCGTTTAGTTGATTGAGTATATTATCTTCTGAACGTGACCGAGCAAATAAAAATACCATATCGCCCGTTTCCAGAAGCCCTACGTAGGAATAGTTAATAGTGGTGTTGGCAAAAGTTATTATATCACCAAAAATATTATCTGAGCTTAGAAAATTATAAACTCTTCTATATTGCATAGAATGCATATTACCCTCTCGATCTTTAAGAAAATCATATAGATTTTGCATGTCTTCGGGATCAAAGCTGTTAATTAATGTTTGATTGATACTGTTAAAGTCACGAATTATGGAGGGACTTAGAAACCAACTTAATGACAGTAGTGGAATTTTATTATTGGTTGCATACTCAACACATGGTTTGGTAAAATCATTAACGGATGCTACTCCTACCTGATATAAAAAGCGAGTTCTCGTATCTACAGCATAAGCGGCTCGTCTGTTATTTTGCCGTTTACGTAGAGAATCTCTTGTTACTACTTCAAATTCATTTATATCATTTCGCAGCCCTGCAGCATTTCGAACTATTGAAAGGCTTGTAACGGTACCATATGCCTTACATTCAAATAATAATTGCGACGGATAGGCAAAGGGCATCTGTATTGGTGGGTTCATAATGATGTCTGCATCATGAGCTGCGCCTCTACCATTAATAAAAAATAATCCGCCTCGTTCAAAGGAGAAAAGATTGTCAGCTTTTACATTTGTAAAGCCACAACTCTTTAATAGCTGACGAACGATGTATTCGAGAAGTGCTCCTTTTAAATTTCCTGCTTTCATATAATATTATTTTTTAGGAGTTTTAATTATGCAGTGACTTGTTCTCCAATACTATCCATCAATGCTGCATATTGATCTGGATCGCTTGTTTTTATTTTTGAAATTATTATATCAGATATTTTTTTTATTTCATCAATATCTACAGGCTCCATTCCTCTTTCAAATTGCTCTCCTATATGTGAATATTCATTTATTACTCGATTAATTAAATTGATTGAAATGTTATCATCATTTAGAAATTTTCTTATCCTTTCATCATTTGATAATTTATGGCTAGGATATTTATAGAATAAATAGGCCTCTAAAAATTTTCGCATATTATTGCCGAAATTGTACTGATATTCATGAGAAATAGTCGCGCTATCAGAAGTTGAACACTTATAGATCTGTCTGAATAAGTAATTAAATTCGGTAATGTAATTTTTTAAGTAATCGGGAGCTAACTTTAATGAAGTATTCCCTTTGCTTTTACGGTCAACTATAAAATGTTTTATATCGGCTTTATCGTTACTATTAGGTTGAGGTTTGTATTTGGGTATAGTTAATTTTTTTAGATATTTTAGGAAATCAAGATTATGAGTAGATATGAATAGTTGACCGTATTTTTTTGGCTTGGCAATGATACTTTCTATTAAACTAAACATAAAGAAAATATGATTGCTATCTAAACTTGATATTGGGTCGTCTATATAAATTAGCAGTTTATTACTATCATTGTCTTTTAGTTCGTCTTCTATTTTTGCTACGAAATAGCAGAAAGAAATCAAGCTGGATTCTCCTTCGCTTAAATTGCTAGCGTCATTACCATCTCTTCGAATTTTAAATTTCATATTAGGAGTTTCTCCTTCAGCTATTAATTTTAATTCATTATGCCCAAAAAAATGTGTGAGATGTTGGTTTACAAGTTCAGCTCCCTTGCTTTCATCTTTTGTTTGTGCTTCTAAAGTTCTCTTTTCTTCAGATAAAATATTTATTTCCTGATCTATAAGAGTTAGTTCTTCTTCTGTTTTTTTATATTTTTCATCAGTCGCCTTGATCTTTATTATTTCAGCATTATAATCAATATCTGTCATAAACTGTGCTATATCTGCTTCTCTTAGTGATAGTCTGGCTTTTTGTTGATCTGATGATAATGTTTCGGTTTTGTTGTTGTGTTCGGTTATTAAAGCATTAAATGCTTTTAAACATTGAAGTACATTTTCAGAAATATCTGGTATTTCTGGCATTTGTCTTTCTAAAAAGATACTCTTTTCACGTTTTCTGAGTTCCTCTGCGATTTGATTTAAGTTTTTTGAGTAAGATTTAATTATTGAATTCCATTCTTTAAGGATGTCATCAAATTTTGATTTAAGGCTTGGGTAAAAGAGATCTTTATTAAGTTTTATAAATCCAGATAAATTTTCTTGGGCGTTTGATAGATTTAGAATTTGAGTTTCTATTTCACTTCTTAAATCTTCTGATTCTTTGCTAAAATGAGCATCTAATTTATCCCATAAATCTTTACTTAATGGGTTTCCACAAAAACCACATTCTGTCCTTTTTCCTTTGTGTTTGTCAATTCCTTGTCTAACCCATTCTTGGAGGAGACTGTCGTTTAATAAATCACTTATCGGTTTATTAGGTTTTATTTTTTTTAGAAGAACGTCTTTTGCTTGCGTATAATATGTTGAGAAGTTTGGTTGGGCTTCTGTTATTAAATCTATATTAGACATAGAAACTTCTTTTAATAGACGTTTCTTTTCATCTATAATTTCTGGTGTTAGAAAGTGGGCTGAAACATCTCTTTCAATCTTGGAGATGTCGTTTTTAATATCAGATATCGTATATGTTTTTTTTGACTGGGTAGGCAGGAACAGATTTGTGTCAACTTTAATCTTATCATTCGCCTTTTTTCTCAACTTATCTTCCAAAGCATCAAAAATTGACTTATGAAATCCTTTTTCAGTATCGAAAACTTTTTTCTTTTCATCATAATCAAAAAGTTTCCCAACTTTTTCTTCAATGTTGCCTAAATTTGCTTCAATATCTTTTATTTTCTTATCTATTTCAACATTTTTAGCTCCTAAAATTGTGAATGGATTAATTGTCCCATCATCATTATACAGCCAACTTAAATTTGTTTTTACAAAATCGGAATTGTAAACACGTATTTTAAAATTGCTTGATAATTGAAGATTTGATGATGTACTACCGTCTGAAAAGTTAATCGTAAATCTACTGTCTGGATAATTTTTATGAATAGCAGAATCTTCTAAACATTTAATAATTCTTGATAGTGTTGTTTTTCCAGAATAGTTTCTTCCATATATTATATTCAGTTTCCTGAAGGTTTCACTATTACCAACTTCAGTATTCCATACATAATTATCATAAAGTCCAAATTTTGGAATATCTATTTTTGTTATCATAGTTTTTTGTAATAAAAGGTTAATATATTTTTACATACTTTATATAATTAATAACCAGTCACTTCCACCTTACTTTTCCCGCTCTGCTGCTTACTCACCTTAATCTGCACGGGAATCCGCTCAGTCATTTCCTGCACGTGGGAGATGACGCCTACTTTTCGGCCCTGATTGTGCAGTCTTTCCAGAGCATCCATGGCGATATTGAGCGTGGTAGGGTCTAAGGAGCCAAAACCTTCGTCAATAAACAGGGATTCTACTTTCATACGGCTGGAGGATAAGGAGGCGAGGCCCAGGGCGAGGGCAAGCGACACCAAGAATGATTCTCCGCCCGAAAGGGAGTAAACCGTACGTACTTCATCGCCCATGTCCTGATCTACCACTTGTAGGCCAAGTGATGCGGGGATGCGCTCGATTTTGTATCGACTGGTGAGTGCCTGCAAATGGATGTTGGCATAGCCCAGCAATACGTCGAGGGTGTATTCCTGTGCAATCTGGCGGAATTTTTTACCGTCGGCCGAGCCTATGATTTCGTTGAGTTTGCTCCAGTTTTCGGTAATGGCTGCCTGTGATGCAATGGTTTTTAGCAGGTCGCCTATTTTGTTTTTATTGGCTTCGTTTTGTTGCAGTTGGTAGTGGTTTTGTCCTTTTTTATGCTTCTTTTGTTCTGCTTCTGATTTGGCTATGTTGTTAAGGGCACTGAGCTCCTCAAGTGGCCGTTCGGATAAACAATTTTGTTTATGGGTATCGAAAGCTTGTTTGCGTTCTGCAAGAATGCTGTTGGCTTTGGTCACTTCTTCTTCAATGGTTTGCAATGCCGCTCGTTCGGTAGTGATCCATTCGTTGCTGAGGGCTAATAGTTCGTGCAATGTTTCAATGTTCAGTGATTGATTGTTTTTTTGGTTGTATTGGTTCAGCCAGTCTTGCATTTTTTGCGATGCTTTTTGGGCTTCGGTTTCTAAAGTTGTTAGTGTGGCTGTTAGTTCTTCTTTTTGGGTATGGGCTTTGGTGCTGTCAATGTTAAGTTGCTGCTGGTTTTCTTTTAGTTGTTCGAGTTGCTGCTGGACTTCGTTTAGGGCCAGTTTTAGCTTTGCTTCGGTTGCATCAGCAGGTTGCCCATCAAATAGAGCGTTGCGCTGTTGGGTCAGGTTTTGATGGATGCTGTGTTGCGCCAGATGGGCTTCCGCTTTTTTGCCGACTTCGGAGACCAGGTTTTTGGCTTGGTTTTCGAGTTCTTTTAACGTGGCTTCGAGTGCTGCTTTTTGATGGGTGTATTGCTCTAGTTTTTCGGTGTTTTCTTTCCAGTTGCGGGCAAAGGTGTCAATACGTTCTACGAAATCAATAGGATTGACTTTCCAATTTGCCATCCAGTCTGAAGCAGTAAAATAGGGAGAGAGGAGCTGCTCTACACTGCTGAGGTCGGCGGTAGCTTTGTTGTGTTCTTTTGTGTTGTTGTTTTGCTGTTCCTGATAAACAGCTAGTTTGTTTTGAATGTCTTTTATTTGGTTGGCAAGGCCGTCTGTATTTTCTTTGAGCTGGTCTAGTTGGATTTTGGCGGTTTCCAGTTGTTGCTTTTTATCGGTATAAGCCTGTATTTGAGCCAGCAAATCGGCTTGTTTGGTTTTGAGAGATTGCAATTTGTCTTCTATCCAACCTGTTTTTTTTGCATCGGCTATGGCTTGGCTTTCTTGAGCACTATCAAACTGTTCCCAAACTTGCTTTTTGGTTGCTAATGCCAATTGTTTTGTTGTAATGTCTTCACTCTGGCGTTGGATGGTTTGCTGTAGCGTGTTGTTTTCCTGTTCTAAGGTATTGTGCTGGCTATGGCTTGCGAGATAGTTTTGTTCTTTTTCTTGATAGGCTTTTTCCAGTTGTGCCAATACATTTTCTAATTGTGGATTATGCATGGCATAGGGGTGACTAGTGCTGCCGCACACGGGGCAAGGCTCGTCATCAACTAAAGCTTCCCTAAGTGTTTCTACATTATCCGCCGATGCCAGACGTGCTTGCTGCAGGAGTTGGTAAGCTGTGTCTTTTTGCGCCTTTTCTAAAGGCAGTTGTTGGGTTAGTTTTTGTAGGGTTTGCTGTTTTGTTTGATAATCGGATTGGTCTTTTAGTTGTTTCTGGTTTAGGGTTTCTAATTCTGTAAGGGCATTATAAAGCAGTTGCCAATGGGCATGTGCCTGTATGGTGTTTTCTACCTGACGGTCTGTTTCGGTTTTATCGAGGTTTAGGGTTTCGATTTGCGCCAATAACAATGCTTTGGTTTGCGTATCGTAGCTCTTTTTTAGGTTGTCTAAGCTTTCTGATTGCTGCTTCCAATTGGTCTCAATAGTCGTTTTTTGGGCTTCGTTGGTCTGGATTTTATCCTGTAATTGAGCCAGATTTGTAGCTGAGGTTTGCAACGTTTCCAAAAACTTTTGGGCATCCTGTAGTTTGGACAGGATGAGGTCTTTGTTTTCGGCAATTGGGCTACGGTCTGTATTTTCCGTTTTCCAGTTGGTAATGGTTTTTATTTGGGTAACAAGATGGATAAATTCTTGTTGTTTAGCGGTTAGTTCGGTTTGATGTTTTTGGTTGGCTTCGGAAGCATTTTCAGCTTCTTCCTTTAGTTTTTGTACCTGTTCTTTTTTCTCCGCCAGCAGAATGTCGAGTTTTCTTGCCTGTTCCAATAGGGGCAGGGCATCGGTAAGGGCTTTATTTTTTTCTGAAAGATGGCTTTGCGCCAGTTCCAGTTGCTTTTCGAGGTTTTGTTTTTGCTCTTGCAGGGTGGCTAGGGTTGCTTTTAGTGTCGTAAAAGCTGCTGTTTTGTCGGCATGTTGCTGTTGTGCATGTTTTAAGGCATCTGCCCAGCTTCTGGTTTGCTGGGCTTGCTCTACGGTCTGCAGTTTTTGCTTGCGTGACGAGGCTAGTGTTTTGGCTTCGGCGGCTTGTTGTACTGCTGTTTGGGCCTCATCGTAGCTGGTTTGCAGTTTGGCGAGCTGTTCGTGCCAGCCGATTTCTGCGGTTAGTTTTTCGATGTCTTTTTCCAGGTTTTTGATTTGGATTTCCAGCGTTTCTTGTTCGTCTGACAGGGTTTTCAGTTCGTCATCGGTAAGGGTAATGATGCCTTCTTTGCGCAGATTGTGTTCACGCAGCAGGAGATCTTCTGCTTTGTGTTTTTCGTAAATCTTCTTGGAGATTTCGGAATAGATGTGCGTTCCTGTCAGCTTTTCGAGCAGGGAGGATTTTTCGTCTCTGTTGGCTTTCATAAAGGCCGTAAAATCGCCTTGTGCCAATAGTACAGATCTTGTAAATTGTTCGAAGTTGAGGCCAACAAGTCGTGCTATTTCGTTTAGGATTTCTTGTTTTTTGCCTGGTATATCGGTGTTGGTGTTGATATTTTTTAAGGTGATGTTGTCGGATTGCATGTTGCCATCGGCCATATTGCGGGCACGTCGTACGCTCCAGGTCGCACGGTAGTGTTGCGTGTCTGTGCCTACAAAATCTACTTCGGCAAATCCATCAGCCGTTCCGTCACGCAGGATGCTGCGTACGTCTCCTTGGTTTAAGGTGCTGCCTTGTACGTCACGGATTTCTATTCCTGCTTCTTTTGCTTGTAAATAACGGGGTGTTTTGCCGTATAGGGCAAGACACAGAGCATCTAATATGGTAGATTTTCCTGCGCCAGTGGCACCAGTAATGGCAAATATTCCAGCCGAGCATAGCGGTTCGGCCGTAAAGTCGATTTCGGTAGTTCCTTCCAGTGAGGCGAGGTTTTTGATGCGTATGGCTAGTATTTTCATTATTCGGCTGCTTGATTTATTTCCTGTGCTACTTGTTGAAAAAGTTGCAGGATTTCGGTGGGTACTTCGCTATTGTATCTGGATTGGTATGTTTTGCCGAATACGTCGACGGGCTGTAGCTCGTTGAGTTTTTCGGGTGTGATAAATTCTGGCGCTTCTTGTGTGGAAGCGGGATATTTTACATCGATTTTGGCCAGTTTTACTTTTTTGCCTGCCAGTGCGGTTTCTATTTTATGGCGTAGGGCGGGTTCGGGCCCTTCGAGCAATACCCGTACTTCGAGATAGGGAGTTGTTTCGGGTGCTGAATCTTTCTTAGGCAGTTGTTCTAATAGCGCTATAACTTCATGCAATGGCTGGTGGCTTAGCGGAACTCTTTGCAGGGGTACAAACAGCGGAATTTCCACGCTTTCGAGGTTGCTGATTTCCTGGTCGAGTTCAAAAATGATGACCTGATGCTTGTAATTGAGTTCTGAAAAGGACATGGGCAATGGACTGCCTGAATAACGGATGTGCTCTTTGCCGCCTATTTTCTGTGCCTTGTGAATGTGTCCGAGGGCTACGTATTTGATGTCGGGATGAAATGCGGTGGCGGGTATGCATTCTACACCTCCCATAATGAGGCGTTCGGTTTTGTCGAGGTCGGTTATTTCGGCATGGTGGGTGTGCAGGTGTCCCATGGCAATGATGCTTTGTCCGTCTTGTTTTTTCTGTTCGGCATGTTTGTATGTTTCGTTGTATAATGCGGTGACGCCTTCGGTATAGGGGTTGGCACTGTCTGGCAGGGCTGGATAGTCGCCCATACGCAGGAACGGTATGGCGAGGCAGTGTATTTTAGTGTTTCCAGCATCATCATGTATGGGTACAATTAGTTTTTCGTAATCGATATTGCCTTCTGCGTCTTTTTCAACCAGTCCTATAATATGGACATTGGAGGATTGCAACAATGGTTTTGGCGCCTCCAGTCGTGAAGCGGAATCGTGATTGCCAGCCGTAATGATGATTTGTAAGCTTGGATTTGCTGTTGTGGCCTGATTCAGAAAAGTGTAGAACATTCGGATCGATTGGGCCGACGGATTAGATATATCGAATATGTCTCCGCTGATGAGCAGGACATCGATTTGTTTGGTTTGTAATAGCGGTACGAGCCAGTTTAGGAACTGTTGATGTTCATAGCTGCGGTCGTATTCGTGAAATAACTGGCCTATATGCCAGTCTGCGGTATGGAGGATTTTCATAATAGCTTGTCGGCTTAAAATTATTGTATGCTGGATGGAAAAATAACCCTAAGCCTCAAGACGAAAAGTTAATGTAGGGACAGCTGTCTCTATTTTGAAATAAAGAAAACTGAGAGCATTTGCTTTTACAGTATATCTAGTAGGGAGATATACCTTGTGGGGGATTTATGTTCGGTTCTAGCTTGTTAATTTATAGCAATTTAACAATTAAAATCAAAAGTTATAAAGTGTTCCAAAAAAGATTTTTTATTAATATTCTTTACATAGCTATTTGGCACGTTATTGAATATTAAATTTCGAAAGTAGGTTAAATAATTGCTAGATGATTACGGGAAACCGTATTTTGATTTTTCGACGTCAATTTTTCTTAAATACCATTTTATTATCGGTTAGTTGACTTAAAAATCAATTTAGAATTAAAGCTAAGTATCTTTTTTTTGCAGCTGTAAGAAATGTAAATATGACAATAGCTTAAACCACAGATAATTTCATAACATTAAATTGCTGTTCTAAAAACGCACGGTTATGAATAATGCTGTTGGATATATGCGTTTAAGTTTCAAGGACCAGTCGAAATACTCTTTGGATGCCCAGGAGGCAGCTATCAATGACTATTGTGCCAAATATGGGCTCGAACTCGTTGCACTTTTTAAAGATAATGGACAGCAAAGTTCCTCTTTCGACAGACTAGACTTTAAGACTCTAGAGATGTATGTAAAGAAGCATAAAGGATTAGTGAACTATATGGTCGTTATGGAACATGACCGTTTCAGCAGGGACCTTTCGGAAGCCCTTTCAAAAATCAAGAAATTCGAAAGTATATACGGCATTAAGGTTGTTTCTGTAGATGAAGTGTTGGATATCGATACGGAAGATCCATCGGTATTTATTAGCCGAGCATTCCGATATGCTACCGCAAATGCAGAACTCTTGAATATCAGGGCTAGGACAAAAAGAGGAATACAAAGAGCCCGACTAGAAGGTAGATTCATCAACAAGGCACCATATGGCTACGCTAATAGCAGGGATTTTTTGGGAAAAAGCATGCTCATTCTAAATATTCAGGAAGCGGATATCGTTAGAAAAATCTTCAGCTACTACCTGTCGGGGATATCTATGGGAGATATAACTGCCAACGTCTGTGAGATAGGTTTCCCGCTCAAGGGACATAATGCAGTAGGTCGCATATTGGATAATTTTCTATATGCTGGACTTGTCAAGTTGAATAGTGAAAACGGATCGGTAAAATATATAAAGGCTCTGCATGAAGCTATTGTTTCCGAAGCCGATTTTTGGCTCGTTCAAGAAATGAAGAATTCCAAAAAGCCATTAAAAATAAAGACACGCAAAGACTATTTGCTAAAAGGCCTGTTGAAATGCAGTTGCGGAAAATACATGACTGCGGGATGGAGCAAGGGGAAAAAGCAGTATTATTTGTACTATAGATGTACCGAGCATGTCTCGGTAAATATTTCAGGCAAGAAAGTCCATGAGCAATTTAACGAAGTATTGGAAAACCTAAAACTGACGGCAGAACAGATAGTTGTTCTCAATGGAAAGGTTAGGGAAGGAATTGAAAAATCTTTGGTAAATGAAAGGAACCAGATTACTGCTCGAAAGAAAATGCTTAAGGAATTGGATGTCAAAATGGAATCGCTTGAAGAACACCTGATTAACAAAACAATAGATGTGATTACATTCAAAAGATGGTCTGAAAGATACACAACTGAATACAAGAAAATAGCAGATCTTATTCACTTTACAGAAGAATATATTACGGATCAGATGCAGGCCGTGGAAAATTTTATGGACAATATTCATTGCGTTAAGGATATAATAAGCCAAGTTTGCGCACCCTTGTCTAGACTGTTGATCCTAAAATTTATTTTTAGGTATGGTCTTTTTTATCAAGATGGGAATCTGGGAACATACAAGATCTGTCCTGCATTGTCTCATAATGTTGCTGAACTCATAGACGGAGCGTTATTAAAGATTGAGATTGTTCAAGCCAGTTCCATCAGCGAAGAAGAGCGCTTCTGTGATTTTATAGCCGAACATTTGGTTAGTATTAATTCTGATAATCAATAATTGATGCTGATTATGAAAAAAGTTCAACTCTCAGACGCTCGATTTATAATTTTTAATATGGGAACGAGATTTTGAACACCTTAACTTATTGATATTTAGTTATTTGTGGTTTTTTGGCCTGAATGAGAGTTTGAACACTTGTAATTATAAGATAATCAGTGTTTTATGATCTTTTGAAAAAATGATAACTTTTTTGCTTTTTGAGAACCTTAATTTTTTTTGAACACGGTAAGTTGTTGGTGATCAATAAAAAAGCCCACTTTTTAAGTGGGCTTGAACATGTTTTTAATGCTGAGAAATATAGCATTTTTACTAAGTAGCGAGAGAGAGATTTGAACTCTCGACCTCAGGGTTATGAATCCTGCGCTCTAACCAACTGAGCTACCTCGCCATTTTTAGGTCATGCATCCTTGTCGAATGCGGGTGCAAATATAAAATTAAATTTACAGGTTGCAAATATAAATCAGCAAAAAAAAATAATTTTTAAATCATCGTTAATTTGATTTTATTCTATATATTTCCAAAAAAATAACGATGCCCTATGGAAAATAAAGTACGATATGAATTAGAATTTCCTCTAAATTCTTCACCGCAATTGCTATATCAGTATATATCAACACCTTCTGGATTGTCAGAATGGTTTGCTGATAATGTTAATTCTCGAGGGGAGTTTTTTACGTTCATATGGGATGATGCAGAAGAGAAAGCCCGATTGGCTTCAAAAAAAACAGGAGAGAAAGTGAAATTTCGCTGGATTGACGAAAATGGCCAAGATGGGGAGTATTTTTTTGAATTGCGAATCCTTGTTGATGAAATCACTAAAGACGTTTCTCTGATGGTAGTTGATTTTGCCGAAAAAGACGAAGTAGAAGAATCTACACAATTGTGGGAAAACCAAATTTCGGATTTGAAGCACGTAATAGGATCTGTATAGTGTAATTCTGTTTTTAAGACTTATATTTGCCCTGATTTAATTTCAGGGCTTTTTTTATGATCAATTTCAACGGAAACATTACGTCAGAAGCAAATTTATTGGTGGGCAACAGAGGATTCTTATATGGAGATTCTGTTTTTGAAACGGTAAAAATTTTAGATGGAAAAATTCTTTTCCTTGAAGATCATTATTTTAGACTGATGTCTGCCATGCGTATCGTTAGGATGGAAATTCCGATGAATTTTACGATGGAGTATTTTGAGGAGCAGCTTCTCTCGCTGGCAACTGCTGAAAATCTTTCAGCTTCTTCAAGAGCTAGAATTTCTGTATATAGAAATGAAGGAGGATTTTATCTTCCAAAAGATAATAATGTTTCCTTTTTGGTTACTGTACAGCCTCTCGAAAACTCCGTTTATCGTATTGAAAAAGAGGAATGTGAAGTAGAGCTTTATAAAGATTTTGTAGTAGCAAAACACCTGCTTTCAACCATAAAGTCGTCAAATAGGATGATAAACGTGACCGGAAGTATTTTTGCTGATGAAAACGGCTATGACAACTGTCTTTTGATCAACGATGATAAAAACGTCATCGAAGCATTAAACGGAAATCTTTTTATGCTTATGGGCAATAAATTGATTACGCCTCCAATTTCTGAAGGCTGCCTGAATGGCGTGATGCGCAAACAAATCTTGGCGCTTGCCAAAAAGATAGAAACAATTGAGGTGGAAGAAACTCTGATTTCTCCTTTTGACTTGCAAAAAGCTGATGAATTATTTATTACAAATGTAATTAGAGGAATTCAGCCAATAACAAAATACCGCAAGAAAGAATACGAGACAAAAACGGCTAAAGATTTATTACTTCGATTGAATGCTCAGATTCGCTTAAGCTAATTTAAGATAGGGTTTTCCGGAGCATTGGACCAGATTACATAATCGCCTCCTAATTCTAAAATCTTTTGCTTCCAGAAGTCGGTAGTAGATTTTCCGATAATTTTATTTTCGTAGATGTTTTTTGTAATTATCCACGAATTGGCCTGCATCTCTTTGTCTAATTGCTGTGCATCCCAACCCGTATATCCTAAAAAGAAACGGATGTTGTTTTTCTTGATTTTTCCTTCATTGATAAGGTCTTTCGTAGATTCAAAATCACCACCCCAATAAATTCCGTTTGAAATTTCAATACTGTTGGGAATCAAGTCTGGAATATTATGGATAAAATAAAGATTGTCTTGTTCGACAGGCCCTCCGTTATAGATTTTAAATTTTGCATTAATTTCAGGAATCAAATCTTGGATGCTGTACTCTAAAGGCTTGTTAAGGATAAATCCTACAGAACCTTCTTCATTATGATCGGCAAGCAAAATAACTGAGCGATTGAATGATAGGTCTCCGATTATGGATGGTTCCGCAATCAGTAAGATTCCTTTTTTGAGTTTTTCTGAAATCATTTTCTTGCAATTTTTACTAAATTTAACAATAAATTTTTTTTGTTCCAAATTAATTCGATGAATTGCATAAAAAAAGCCCTCCAAATGGAAGGCTTTGATTTATATCGGGACAAAAAACTATTTAGAGTTAACTGATCCTTCTAATTCAGCACCAGCTTTGAATTTTACTACATTTTTTGCAGCAATTTTGATAGTTTTTCCAGTTTGAGGATTTCTTCCTTCTCTTGCAGCTCTAGAAGATACTGACCAAGATCCAAATCCTACTAAAGATACTCTGCCACCTTTTTTCAAAGTACCACCTACGTTATTTAAAAAAGACTCTAAAGCTAGTTTTGCAGCTGCTTTAGAAATTCCTGCGTCAGCAGCGATAGCATCGATTAATTCTGATTTGTTCATAATAATAGTTTTAATTGTTGGTTAAACATTATGTTAATTATAACAAATTTAATAGGATTTCCTTACTGAGCAAGACATTTCGAGTGTTTTTCACCGATTTGTTGATAACTTGGGGCTTTTGTTAATAAAACCGACTTGTTTTTCTCAAAATCGCTGTCAAATCAGTGTTTATGCGGGATTAGAAAGCTTTTGCCTCGTCTCCAAAACTAATGCCGTTTAATAGTTCGGCTGTTTTTAGATTTTTCTTTCCCGGAAATTGCAATTGTAGTATTTCAATATAACCGTCACTAACCGCAACTTTCATTTCTTTTTTGGTCGTAATGATTTTTCCGATAGCTTCTGTGTGATCTTGTTGTGAAAAACGTGCTTCGTATATTTTTACATTCCATTCGTGGTCCTTGTCGCTAAAAAAGCTCCATGCTGCAGGATAGGGAGAAAGGCCCCGAATTAGATTGTGAATTTCTTTTCCAGATTTGGTCCAGTCAATTTTGCAATTGTCTTTATTTAATTTGTAAGCTGTTTTGATATCGTCTGTATCTTTTTGTATGGTAGTTGCTGCTTTGCCATTTTCAATCAAATGTAAAGTATCAATTACGGTCTTGCTACCCAAATCCATCAACTTGTCATGGAGAATTCCTGCATTTTCGTCTGGAGTAATTTCTATTTCTTTGCTCAAAATCATCGCTCCAGTATCAATTTTATCGTCGATAAAGAATGTGGTCACGCCAGTTTTGGCTTCTCCATTTATGATAGCCCAATTAATAGGAGCGGCGCCACGGTAATTAGGCAATAGCGAAGCGTGAAGGTTGAATGTTCCGAATTTAGGCATTTCCCAAACCACTTTCGGTAGCATTCGAAAGGCAACCACAACCTGAAGATTCGCATTTAAGCTTTTTAATTCTTCAAGGAAAGTTTCGTCTTTTAGATTTGTCGGCTGTAATAATTTTAAGTTTTTTTCTAGTGCATATTCTTTTACAGCCGAATATTTTAGTTTCTGGCCGCGGCCTGCAGGCTTATCGGCAGCAGTGATTACTCCAACGATTTCAAAATTATTTTTAAGTATTGTGTCCAGAATTCCAACTGCAAATTCTGGTGTTCCCATAAAAATGATGCGTAATTTTTCCATTCTATTTCAAGGTGTATTTATTGTTTGGCAAGAGTTCGATCTTGTTCGTTTCTAATAGTTGTTTCAGTGCAAAGATAATGGCATCGTCGGGAAATTTAGAATACATTTGGATTTCTCTTGAACTCATCGGACTGGTTTGCAACAATCCCAAGATTTTTTCTGCAATAGAAGAAAGAGGACTCGGTGTTTTGTCTTGTTTGATACAGAAGGAACAGATACCGCAGTTTTGGCTGTCTTTTTCGCCGAAATAACTCAAGAGCTGACGGCTTTTGCAGGATTTGTCATTAGTTACATAGTCTAAAACTGCCTCCAGCTGGACTTTTTTCAAATTATTTTGATTTTCCAGATATTTTGAAACGCGGTTGATCGTCCTATCGTCCTCGCGAACTTCATTGAAGGTAATCGTAGAATCATTGCTCTTGGCATGGTAATCGATGATTTGTCTTTCTTGCAATTTCTGCAATACAGCCGCAACTTGGTTTTCTTTGCTGCCTGATTTTTTTGCGATTAGGGAAATGTTTATGGGAGTAACAACTTCATAAATGCCAGGATAGGTGCGTAACATCGCCAGAATGATTTCTTCATCTTGCGGATTCAGGCTGGTATAGCGGATTACTTCTTTGGATTCTATGATAAATTGTACGGTTACTTTTTCTGAAAATTCCTGCGAAAGCGTAATGATTCCTTGCCTGTCCAAGAATTGCAGGCCATTAAAGGTTTTCAAGATTGGAAATCCGTATTGGACGCAGAACTGGTTGATGTTGAAAGAAAATTGCTCGTCAATTCCTTCGCCATAGGCAATTTGGAAAAAGTTACACAATTTCACATACATCTCATTCAAGAATTTCTTGTCGGGAAGATTGTTCAAGATCTGGTTTTCGGAATATTGGACGTCAGAAGGACTGTTCAGCAAAACGGCAAAAGCTTTTTCTCCGTTTCTGCCGCCGCGTCCTGCTTCTTGATAATAATTTTCAAGATTTTCTGGCAATTGGATGTGGACTACTGTTTTTACATTTGCCTTGTCGATTCCCATGCCGAAAGCATTTGTCGCAACAATGGCTTGGACATCTTCGTCCATCCAGAGCCTCATGTTTTTTTCTTTTTCCCTGCTATGGAGGCCGCCGTGATAAAACGTAGCTTTAATTCCTAAAGCTTCTAGCTGCGAAGCCGTATCAAGGCAGGCTTTTCTATTTCTGACATAAATAATAGAAGGCTGCGGATTCTTTTTTAGTATTTGTTCTAGTCGGTAAAGCTTGTCTTCCACATTAAAAACCATATACGCCAGATTTTCTCTTGCAAAAGACTTCTGGAAAAGAGCAGGATTTTCTAATCCCAGCTGGATAATAACATCTTCTTTTACGCGCTCGGTTGCCGTCGCCGTCAAGGCCAAGAAAGGAATCTTTGGAAAATGGGTCTTTAGAGAAGCGATTTTAAGATAGGCTGGACGAAAATCATGTCCCCATTGCGAAACGCAATGCGCCTCATCTATTGCGATAAGATTAATCGGCAGATTTTTGATGCGGTCCATAATCCAGTCTGCCTGCAGTCGCTCTGGCGAGAGGTATAAGAATTTATAATTTCCGTATAGGCAATTGTCTAAAAGATCGCTGATTTCATCGGTAGAAATGCCTCCAGTCAAAGCAATTGCTTTGATGCCTACCTTTTGAAGATTGGCCGTCTGGTCTTTCATTAACGCAATCAACGGTGAAATTACAAGGCAGATTCCATCACGCATCATGGCAGGAATCTGGAAGCAGATGGATTTTCCTCCGCCAGTAGGCATTAGGGCAAACGTATCGCGTCCGCTCAAGACCGAAGCTATGATTTCAGCCTGTGGCGTTCTGAACGAATCGTGTTTCCAATATTTTTGAAGAATCGATAGCGCTTCTTGCATATTTCTAGTTCGAAAGATGCCCTAAGATAAAAAGAATTCTGTTATCTACCGTGTCTTTTGGAACTTCAATCAAGGAATAGCCATAACTTTCGTAGGTTTCCTTCAAGTGTTTGTAGATCAAAGTAGCTTGTTCGTAATTTTCATACCGCGCATCGTCGCTTTCATAAATGGCTTCCCATGGCGGCAGGATAAAGATTTTTGTGTATTTGTGCTCACGACAGGCTTCGTCGAAAAAAGCAGGATAGGCATCGCCGATATAGTGCATGTAGGCCAATACATCTGGAATGCCGCGGTCAATAAAAACTACAGGGCTTTTTTCTTTTAAGGCCTGGTGGTATTGTTTTTTTCTTCCTTCCAAAAGCAATTCGCTGAAAAGCAATGGATTTTCGAGGAACAATTGCTCAATTCCTTGTTTTTTGGCTTCCAGCGTTATTTCTCGTGAAATTTCAGGAAAACAGCAGTGTCCGCGTTCTAACAAACCATCGATGATGGTCGTCTTGCCAGTTCCCGGGCCGCCGATAATTACAACAATATCTTTTTGCACTTTTTGAAAATAAGGCGCAAATTTACTTAAAGATTTTTAGATACTAAAGCGAATTTAGTTTTTTTAAAAGCGCTTGGTTTGGATGGCTTGATGTTTTATGCGAATGGCGAATGTTCTCATTTCATATTAAATTAATTTCATAATTCTTAAATCTAAAATCAATACCGTATATTTGCTTTTATTTTAATTTTGAAGATGGATAAGAAGACCCAGGAATTTTATGAAAGGCTGAAAGTAGAATTGGATGATGCAAATGTCTGGCCGGCAGAATATCTTTTTAAATTCATAGTGCCTACAGATAAAGAAAAGGTTGATGCGGTAGAAAATGCTTTTAATGCTATGGGTGCCGTTATCAATACCACGCAGTCGAAAACAGGAAAATTTACAAGTATTTCTGTAAATGTAAGAATGAAAAGCTCACAGAGCATCATTGATAAATATTTAGAGGTTTCCACTATAGAAGGGATTATCTCGCTTTAAAGCTTCACGACAATTTTATGTACATAAAAGAAAACCCGCACGACATCGTTCATCATTTGGAGTACAATGCCGAAAGACCGCATTTGATTATTCCGGAATACGGACGCCATTTGCAGAAACTGATCGACCAGGCCACTGTAATCGAAGATAAGAATGAGCGAAACAAAGCCGCAAAATATATTATTGCCGTGATGGGAAGCTTGAATCCGCATTTGCGGGATGTTCCAGATTTCCAGCACAAGCTTTGGGACCAGATTTTTATCATGTCTGATTTTAAATTAGATGTCGATTCTCCGTATCCGGTACCGTCGAGAGAAATGCTGCAGCAGAAGCCGGATCGCTTGAAATATCCGCAAAATTTCCCGAAATATAGATTCTACGGAAACAATATCAAGTACATGATTGATGTGGCTAACAAATGGGAAGAAGGCGAATTGAAAAGCGCGCTGATCAAGGTTATTGCCAATCACATGAAAAAGTCTTACCTGAGCTGGAACAAGGATACGGTAAAAGACGACGTTATTTTTGAACATTTATACGAGCTGTCAAACGGCAGAATCAATTTGAAGGCAAGTTCGGAAGAATTGCTCAATTCTACAGATTTGATGCGTACGAACAAAAAAATGTCGAATAAAAACCAGCCGCTGCCGCAAAAAGCAAAGCCTAAGAACAACAACGGCAAGCAAAACAATCAGAACAAAAACAACAATAGGAAACCTTAACGTTTTGAGTTATAAATTGTAAAATATACACTTATACTCATAATCGATAAACTCATAATTTTAAAAAATGGAAACTTTCAAGATTGAAGGTGGCGTTCCTTTAAAAGGAGAAATTACGCCACAAGGAGCGAAAAACGAAGCATTACAGATTTTATGCGCTGTATTGCTGACTCCGGAAAAAGTAACGATAAACAATATTCCGGATATTATCGATGTCAATAAACTGATTACTTTATTGAAAAATCTTGGAGTCAAAATCGAAAAGATCGGAAAAGGATCTTATACTTTCCTTTCTGATGAAGTGAATATGGCTTATTTAGAGTCGGAAGCTTTCAAAAAAGAAGGAAGCTCGCTTCGTGGTTCTATTATGATTGTCGGTCCGCTTTTAGCTCGTTTCGGAAAAGGTTATATTCCAAAACCTGGAGGAGACAAAATCGGAAGAAGAAGGCTGGATACGCATTTCGAAGGCTTTATCAATCTTGGAGCTTCGTTCCGTTACAATAGAGAAGACCATTTTTATGGCGTTGAAGCAACTAAATTAATAGGAACTACAATGCTTCTTGACGAGGCTTCTGTTACAGGAACTGCCAATATCGTTATGGCGGCTGTTTTGGCAGAAGGAAAAACGTCGATTTACAATGCCGCTTGCGAGCCTTATTTACAGCAGCTTTGTAAAATGCTGAACTCTATGGGGGCTAAAATTACCGGAGTTGGCTCAAACTTGTTAGAAATTGAAGGCGTTGAGTCGTTAAAGGGTTGTACGCACACGATTCTTCCAGACATGATCGAAATTGGTTCTTGGATTGGATTGGCAGCGATGACGCGTAGCGAAATCACCATCAAGAATGTAAGCTGGGAAAATCTTGGAGTGATTCCTGGAACTTTCAGAAAGCTTGGAATTACGCTAGAAAAAAGAGGCGATGATATTTATATTCCGGCTCATACAGAAGGTTATGAAATACAAAATTATATCGATGGTTCTATCTTGACAATTTCAGATGCTCCATGGCCAGGTTTTACTCCTGACTTGTTGAGTATTGTTTTGGTTGTGGCGACGCAAGCGAGAGGAAGTGTTCTGATTCACCAAAAAATGTTTGAAAGCCGTTTGTTCTTCGTAGATAAATTGATTGATATGGGAGCAAAAATCATTCTTTGCGACCCACATAGAGCTGTTGTTATCGGACATGATTTCAAATCGCAATTAAAAGCGACGACTATGTCATCTCCAGATATCCGTGCCGGAATCTCTTTATTGATCGCGGCGCTTTCTGCAAAAGGAGTAAGCAAAATCCAAAACATCGAACAAATCCACAGAGGATACGAAAATATAGAGGAACGATTGAAAGCTCTAGGAGCCAAAATCGTAACCGAATAATTTCTCTCAATACTATTAAAAAAGGCGTTTCAATCGAAACGCCTTTTTGTTTTTCATTATTCTAGAATATTCAAGAATTTCAGTCCGAAGATGACACCGTCGCCTTGGAATCCGTTTTGGTAAGAACGTACATAATCCACACGAAGCATCCTGAATTTTCCAAAACCAAGATTGTCTAATCCAACTGTAAACTCTGAATAAGGTTTTACGTCTGGAATTGCAATAGCATGATATCCGACCACAAGATTTGATTTCAGCTTGTTTAGTAATGGAATCTTGTTCATGATATAGCCTTTGAAGTTGTGCTCGGCATGCAGCTCAATATAGGAATCATTCGTGCTATGTGTATAATAAGGAAGAAGATTGAATACATTCAAATACCTGTCAGATTGCCCGATATGAGTCTGGTTTCCGTTAAAGTGTTTGTAATCTGCAAAAGAAATATTCTCAGCATTAAAGAACTTTCCTGCTTTCAGGTTGATGCCAAATTCTCCTTTATTTCCTAAAGTAACATCATATACTAGGCGCGCATGAACAGCATCGTATTCGTATTCTTTTTCGCTTCCTGCAAAAGCTTTTTCATAAGTTGCCGAAAGCACAGGATATTTGTCGTTTCTAAGGTTTAATTTTCCGTCGGGCCTAGAAATATATTCTTGTCCGAAATTAATTCGTGCCGTGATAGAAGCTTTTGCCAAGTTGTGCGTTTCGAAAATAGGCAGCGTATGCGCATCAGGAGCAAGAGGATTGTTTGAAGTATATTCCTTATCCCTTTTTATCATTACATAATCCGTATTGTTGAAAAGCGATTTTCTTCTAGAATATTCTGCGTTTCCGGTTAAAGTAAGGCCGTTTACGACTTCTTGCTGGTATCCGATTCGCCCGAAAGTCTTGTCGTATAACTTCATGTAGTTATCCTTGAAGAATAAAGTGCTTATGGTATTCACGATACCGCTAATTGCAGTAGGATTAAATTGAGCAACTTCATTACCCGCAGCAGCGTAGAGATAGGAATTGGTCTGGTTGTTCAGTCGGGTTGAGAAATAGCCAATAGCTCTTAGCTTTTCCTCAGCAAACCCATAATTCATTTTTACGCCAAATGTCGTATAAGTATTTTCATCTGGATTTCTTTTCATGAATGAAAAACCAGAATTCAGATTCCAGCCTTGAACTGTATTAAAAGTAGGGAACTCTAGAATTCCGTCGTATTTCAAAGACCAATTTTTATAGGAGTTTTTGTAAGTATAGCCGGTAATTAGGTCGGGAATCTTAAATTTATTATCCTTTCTGTCGATCGAATCAAGATAGGTTTTCGATTTGCGTATCGTTTGTATGCTGTCTTTTTTGACATAGTCTTTTGTTTCTTCGTCTGTTAAAGGAACCGGACGCATCGCATCCCAAAAGGTATCATCTTTTTTATTCGCTTCTTTATCGATAGAAACAATTTCTTTGGTAAAAGTTTTCTTTTCAAATTCTTGCTTGAATTCATAGTTGCTGAAAGCATGCGTAAACTTTCCTGTGAATGTGATTCCGAAAAGTCCGGCATTAAACTCTAAGGTCTGCAAGCTTTTTGCCCATATTTTTGAATTGGAATTGTAGCTGAAGTTTTGCGTAAGATTCATCACGTCTATAATTGGCTCCTGCATTCTGTAGCCCTTGATATCAAGATCGACGGCATAAATAGCCCATGAATCTTCAACAATATAAATGTAGCCTTCAAAAACAGGTTCGCTGTCTCTTCTAGGGATTACCTTAATCTTATTGATGGTGTTGTTGTTTTCGTCGATAAAAGTACCCTCCATTTTGAACTTGTAATAGTTAAAAGCATTGTTCGCAATAGGAGAGACCATATTAATGTTGAAATCGATATAGTTTTCATAAAAATCATAATCGGTATTCCTGGCCGTATTGTAGCTAAATCCTTTGTCGTTTCCACTTATTTTAGAGGCGATGATGTTTTCTTTCAGCTTGTCTGGCTTTTGGTAGGTAATTCTGGACACGGTTTCAGACAAATAAATAATTCCTGTCCCTGTAGAATCCAAGATGCCATCTTCGTCTACTTTCTGGCCTAAAATCTTTTTTGGAGCATCCTTTACTCTAAAAATACCGCGAGAATAAAAATCAGCATTGAATTTTGCCGTCATCTCCGAATTCTGCTTTTTAGAAGCTATCGCGCTTCGGATAATGGCATTGGCAGGGTTTTCTTTTGAATCAATAACAATTTCAGGAATCGAGATGTTTTCTTCGGCAAGAGTAACGTTCAAAACATGAGGAAATTTTTCTGCATTAACCGTTGTCTTTTGCGTCTTGTAACCTAAGTATTGGAAAACGACGATATATTTCCCTGGTGATTTTATATTTAGTTCATAAAACCCGAGCTCGTTAGAAGATGTTCCGTTATAAGTGTTTTCGATATATACGTTTACGGCCGGAAGTTCTTTTCCGGATTCGTCAGTAATTTTTCCCTTGATCTGCGAAAATCCACAAATAGAAAAGGCAAGTAGAAGTAGCGTAAAAATTTTTTTCATGCGGAGGATGTAATAGTTTAAGTTAATATACAATCATACGTGTAAATAAATAGACGAATTTATTTACAACATGGTTGCATGGTCGAAATTTTTTTTAGAGAAAAGAGTTTATTGCCAGTTTGTAGCTTTCAAGTCCGAAGCCGATAATGATGCCTTTTGCATTTGGCGAAATATACGATTGGTGTCTGAAGGATTCTCTCGAAAAGGTATTGGAAATATGTACTTCGACTGTAGGAGTGCTAATTGCCTTTACAGCATCTCCGATTCCTACAGAGGTATGCGTGTACGCAGCCGCGTTGAGAATGATTCCATCAAAAGAGAAGCCTGTCTGATGAAGCTTATCAATGATCTCTCCTTCGATATTGCTTTGGAAATAATGAAGCTCAAGTGAAGGAAATTCAGCTTGAAGCGATGCGAAGTACTCCTCAAAGGTAGTATGTCCATAGACTTCGGGTTCGCGTTTTCCGAGCAGATTTAAGTTAGGGCCATTGATGATAATGATTCTCATGGAAGATGTTTTTGTAAAAATAGGAATTTCCAGTGTTTGTGAAATGATAAATAATAAAAAAACCGTCCTGCCTAAACAAAACGGTTTCTTTTTATTGAGAACTATTTTTTAAAAGAAGTATCCAAGAGATAATTGGAATACAGCATTTTTAACTTCGGCATCTTTTGAAGCCTCCGAAAGCCCGATAGTGTATCTTGCCTGAGCAAAGAAGTTGTCTGTAATGTTAAGCCCTAAACCTCCCGCTGCTGCGAAATCAAAACTTTTGTTGTCAAAAGCTTCTTCTGCTTCGTCAATCAAGAAAGAGAACTGAGGACCTACTTCAAGGCTTAATTTTTCAGAAATAATGTAAAACTTCGCCAAAACAGGAACAGCCACATAATCTAAATTGAAATCGCCAACTCCATCTACATCGGCACCTTGAGAAGTGTATAAAAGTTCAGGTTGCAATGAAAAATTTTGAAAAAGTTTTATTTCTGCAGCCGCACCAGCGTGAAAGCTTGTTCTGCTGCTGTAGTCGATACCATCGACACCTCCGTTAAAGTTGGCGAAGTTAACGCCTCCTTTAATACCAAATTTTAAAAGTTGTGCATCAGCATTTGTTGCTCCTGCAATGATTAAAATTGCAGCTACGATAAGTTTTTTCATAATAAATTTTTTAAGGTGGTTTAAAGTTTTTCTACTCGCTTCTATGGACAAATTTAGCCATGTTTTTTTGAGATAAATTTAAATTTAGGAAATTATTAATATTTTTTTTCTTAAAATTAAGTTAATTAAAAAAATGAACGTAAGTTGATTCGTATTATTTTTTTTTTACATTTGTTCATAATTTTAAAACTAAACAAACATGAAAAAAATTATTTTAACAGTAGCGGCAGTATTTGCGTTTGGATTCGCAAATGCTCAAGACGCTAAAAGTACAGCTAACGCTGGACAAACTGCAAAAGGAAAATGGTTGATCGAAGCAAACACTGGATTTGGTGCTGCTCATTCTGCTGATACTTCTTTTGGTTTAAACTCTGTGGACGGTGAGACTACATGGTCTTTGGGTGCTGAAGGTGGTTATTTCATCATGGATGATTTGGCTATCAAAGCTGGTTTAGGTTATGTTGATTTAGGAGACGATGTTTCTGCATTCTCTTACAAAATTGGCGCTAAATACTATATCATTAGCCAAATCCCAGTACAACTTGATTACTCTGGTGCTTCTGTTAAAGATGCAGATGAAAATCCATCTTACCTAGGAATCCAAGGTGGTTATGCAATCTTCTTGGGTCAAAACGTATCTATCGAGCCAGGTTTGAGATTCAACAAAAGCTTAAACGAAGATTTCTTTGATGATGTTTTCCAAGTAAGAATTGGTTTTGCTTTGCACTTCTAAGAATAAATTAGATTACATGAAAAAAGGCTTCCCATTGGGAAGCTTTTTTAGTTTTACAATTATTTATTCTTGGTGCTTTTTTAGTTACGATGTTGATTATCAGAAAATAAAATAAAATAAGGGTGTTGCGAGCGAATTTAATGCCAATGAAAAAATAACACGTAAGTTGTTTCGTGTTATTTTTTTTATACATTTGCGCCGTTATTTAAAACTAAACAAACATGAAGAAAATTATTTTAACAGTAGCTGCAGTATTCGCTTTCGGATTTGCTAACGCTCAAGAAGAAACTACTGAAGGGTTTAAAAAAGGTGATGTATTCATCTCAGGAGCTGTAGGTTTTGGTTCAACTAAAACTGGAGATTTCAAAACTAGTGATTTCATCATCGCTCCAAGCGCTGGTTATTTCGTAACTGAAAACATCGCTATTGGTGTTGCATTAGGGTATGAGTCATCAAAAATTGAATTTGGTGGAGATGATGCTAAAAACAACACATTTTCTGTAGGTGCTTTTGGTAGATACTATTTTACACCAGCTTCTAAATTTTCTTTCTTCGGACAGTTGGGTGTAAACTACAACAGCTACGATAATGAGTTTGATCTTGAAGCAGAAGAGCTTGGAGAATTCAAAGGTGACGGTTTTGGCGTTGCTCTAGCTCCAGGTGTTAACTATTTCATCACTAAAAACTTGTCATTAGAGGCTACTTTCGGAATCTTAGGTTTCGAAACTACTAAACCAGATGCTGACGGTGCTGAAAAAACGAATTCTTTTGATTTCGGTCTTGACACAAGAGACATCAGATTAGGATTGGTTTACAAATTCTAATTAAAAAATTAGATTACATAAAAAGAGCCTCCCATTGGGAGGCTTTTTCTTTTCTGAATATCTTTAAAAGTTTCTATTTCTGTTGGAGTCAAACTTTGTAACTTTGCATTCTTCAATCAAGACCATACATGTTATCAGTTCAAAATATTTCTTTCGGTTATTCCGAGAAACAAGTCATACAGAATATCAGTTTTACAATCCAAAAAGGACAAAATATTGCAGTAATCGGCGAAAGCGGTTGCGGAAAGAGCACGCTTTTGAAATTAATCTACGGTCTTTATGATTTAGATGAAGGCGAGATTTTTTATAATGAAACCCAAATTTTAGGTCCAAAATTCAATCTGATTCCAGGAGAAGATTATATAAAATACTTAGCACAAGATTTCGATTTGATGCCTTATATAACGGTAGAAGAGAATGTCGGCAAATACCTCTCCAACGTCCATAAGGAAGAAAAGGCGCAGCGTGTCGCAGACCTGCTCGCCATGGTTGAAATGTCTGATTATGCTAAGGTAAAAGCAAAGTATTTAAGCGGAGGCCAGCAACAGAGGGTAGCGCTGGCACGCGTTTTAGCATTAGAGCCAGAAGTTTTGTTATTGGACGAACCTTTCAGCCATATTGATAATTTTAGAAAAAATGCGCTCAGAAGAAATCTTTTTGCCTACTTGAAGAGAAAGGGCATAACCTGTATTGTTGCGACACACGATAGCGCTGATGCGCTTTCTTTTGCCGATGAGACGATCGTGATGCAAAAAGGAAAAATGCTTGAAAAGGCGCCTTCAAAAGAATTATATTTTAATCCTATTAATAAATATGTGGCCTCGCTTTTTGGAGAGGTCAACGAGATTGCTGTCGATGATGAAGAGGGAACGACGACTACGTTGCTTTTGTATCCGCATCAGTTGAAGGTAGCGCAATCCGGTTTTATTCAAGTTCAAGTAAAGCAGTCTTTTTTTAAAGGAAATAGGTATCTTATTAAGGCTGTCCTTGAAAAACAAGTCATTTTTTTTGAACACAATACTGCTTTAGAAAACGAAACATTGGTTTTCTTAGAAGTAAACAATAAAGTGCTTTAAAATAAAAATCCCGAAATCTGATTTCGGGATTTTTTAAATGCAGTTCCTAAGAACAGTATTAGTTTTTCAAGTATTTTTCTAAGAATTGGTCTTGCTCCCAAAGCAGGTGCAGGATGTTTTCTTTGGCAGCATATCCGTGGCTTTCTTTTGGCAATAATACCATTCTAACAGGCGCACCAAGTCCTTTTAATGCTTGGAAATAGCGTTCTGTCTGCAACGTGAAAGTTCCTGGGTTGTTGTCAGCATCTCCGTGAACTAACATCAATGGTGTTTTCATCTTCTCAGCATTCATGAAAGGCGACATCGTATTGTAAACCTCAGGAACTTCCCAATAGTTACGTTGCTCGCTTTGGAATCCGAATGGCGTAAGTGTTCTGTTGTAAGCACCACTACGTGCAATACCGCACGCAAATAAGTCAGAATGCGTCAATAAGTTTGCGGTCATAAACGCACCGTATGAATGGCCTCCAACAGCAACTTTCTTACGGTTGATGTAGCCTAATTTATCTACGGCGTCGATAGCTGCAGCGGCATTGTCTACCAATTGAGTAATGAACGTGTCGTTTGGTTCAGTTGTTCCTTCTCCTACAATCGGGAAAGAAGCATCATCTAAGACAACATAGCCTTTTGTTACCCAGTATACAAAAGAACCGTAATTCGGGAACGTAAATTCGTTTGAATTTTGAGCGCTTTGTCCCGCGCTGTTTTTGTCTTTGTATTCTTCTGGATACGCCCAGATCAACAAAGGCAGCTTTTCTTTCTTCTTCATATCATATCCGACAGGAAGGTATAAGGTTCCAGAAAGTTCAACACCGTCTTTTCTTTTGTATTTGATGACTTCTTTGTGTACATTCTTGATACTTTCAAATGGATTTTTGAAATCCGTAATCTGTGTCAGCTGATTTTTCTTTTTGATATTTCTGAAGTAATAGTTCGGATATTCGCTTTTTGACTGAATTTGAACCAAAACGTCGCCTTTTTTGAAATCTTCAATAGAAAAAATGCTTTCGACTTTATCTTTATAATTTGATTGGTACAAACGTTTCGGTTTGAATGTCTTGATGTTGAATTCGTCAATAAAAGGGAATTGTCCGTCTTTTGTATGACCTTCTCCGATTAAGAAAGCATTGTCATTTTCTAACGCCAGTACTTGTCTTCCGTATTGATTCTTTACAGTTTCAAAACTTCCCGGATCAGAATAAATATCTTGAGAATTTCTGTCAAAAATTACTTTTAGTGCTTGATTTGGATTCGACGGATTGATTAGATAGGTCTTCTCGTTTCTAGTGTCATACCATTGGTCGTATAAAATAGCAGTCGTGTTATTTCCCCAAACAATTCCTCCATAACGTTGTGCAGTCTTTGCCAAAGAAGTCGGATTTGAAGCAAAAGGAGCATCCCATAACAAAACTTCATCTCTAAAATCTACTTTGTTTGCAGGATCTCCGCCGTCTAATGCTTCTACGAAATAAAGTGTTGCAGGCGCATCACTTCTCCAGCTCATGCTTCTTTTTCCTTTTCTCGTAGCCATAAATCCTTTTGGCATAATTTCAGAAAGAGGCACTTCGTTGACTACTTTTATTTCTTTTCCAGTTTGGTCGTAAACTATCGATTTCATAGGAAAACGGCTCAAAGGAACGATATAAGAGAATGGTTTTTGGATAGTTGTGATCAAGATGTAATTCCCGTCAGGAGAAAAGCCTTCTCCGGCATATAAATCGGCTTTTTTGAACAACGATGCCTTTCCGTTAAGATCAACTTTGTATAATTCTGAAGTTACCAAAGTTTCGAAATTCGTTTCGTCGGTCTTATTTTTCAATAAATCTTGGTACGTTCTGTTTTGTGATTTCGAACCGTCGCTTGTAGAAACTGTCGGTCCTTTTGGAAGGTCTTTTTTTGAATCGATCAAAGCAGGACGGTCTTTCGGAAGCATTTTAACCAACAAGCTTTGGTTGTCTCTATACCAGCTGAATGGTCCGCCCATGTTTGCATTTACAGTCGCGTCTGTCAATCGTGTCGCTTTCGCTGAAGCAATATCCAGAACCCATAATTCTACGCCAGTAGCTGTCGTGTGCGAAAAAGCAATTTTCTTTTCGTCTGGCGACCATGCGATATTGCTGATTTTTGGGTTTTGCGGCAAGCCTGTCACTTGGATTTCATTCTTATCCTTAATTTTACGGACTTTGATGTTGTTGATGTAAGTAACAGTGCTTGAAATATTGGTAATTGGATTGATTCTCAAGCCGCCCAGTCGTAATTCCTCCTGATTTAGTTCGTCCAGAGTTTTATAAGTATTTCGGTACGAAAGAAGCATATATTCTTTTTTGGTATCCATGGTAACCGATGGAGCTCTTTCGTAATCTGCCAGCTCCAAAATTTCTTTGGAAGGCTTTTGGTAAGTAAGCTCTTCCTGCGAAAATCCGGACAGCCCGACAAGCAAGAAAAGCAAGGATAACTTTAATTTCATAGATTATGTGTTATAGTTGATGAATATTTGTCTAAAATAAGTCAAGGTTGTTACATACGCTAAAATATTTCGTTAATAATATGGTTAATCTTGTTGAAATACCTTTCAATAAAAATGGTTGGATTGCTGATATCGAAATATTTACTAACTTGTGCAATAGATAATTCGCAGATGCGTAAATTTGCGGTCTGATTTTTAACGAAATAATAAAATATGTATCATTCAAAAATTGCAGGTTTAGGATATTATGTTCCTGAAAATAGAGTTACTAATGATGATTTGTCAAAAATAATTGACACGAATGATGAGTGGATTCAAGAACGTACCGGAATTCAAGAAAGACGCCACATCACAAAAGGCGACGGAAATACGACCACGACCATGGGCGTAAAAGCCGCCAAGATTGCGATCGAGCGTTCTGGAGTAGCAAAAGAAGATATCGATTTTATCATCTTTGCGACCCTAAGTCCAGATTATTATTTTCCTGGACCTGGCGTTTTAGTACAGCGAGATTTAGGACTGAATACTGTTGGCGCGTTAGATGTCAGAAACCAATGCTCTGGATTTGTATATGCGTTGTCGATTGCCGACCAATATATCAAGACCGGAATGTATAAAAACATACTAATTATAGGTTCGGAAGTACATTCTACAGGATTGGATATGACAACCCGAGGCCGAGGCGTTTCCGTAATTTTTGGTGATGGGGCAGGAGCAGCGGTCCTATCAAGAGAAGAAGATTTGAGTAAAGGAATTTTATCTACGCATTTGCATTCTGAAGGCCAATACGCCGAAGAACTCATCCTAAAGGCACCAGGAATGGGCGGTCGCTGGGTTACTGATATTATTGCAGATAATGATCCGAATGACGAAAGTTATTTTCCGTATATGAACGGACAATTTGTATTCAAAAATGCTGTAGTTCGTTTTAGCGAAGTAATCATGGAAGGCCTAAAAGCAAGCAATCTAGAAGTTTCTGATATTGATATGCTGATTCCGCACCAAGCAAATCTTCGAATTTCTCAATTCATTCAGCAAAAGTTTAAGCTGACTGACGATCAAGTTTATAATAACATCCAGAAATACGGAAATACTACTGCGGCTTCTATTCCGATTGCACTTACGGAAGCGTGGGAACAAGGAAAAATTAAATCGGGCGATACTGTTGTTTTGGCCGCTTTCGGAAGTGGCTTTACATGGGGAAGTGCTGTGATTAAATGGTAGAATAAGGTACTGAGAAGTTAAGGCGCTAAGGTTCTAAGTTTGAAAAGCTCTAAAGCCATAGTTCTTAGCTTCTCAGAGCCTCAAAACCTTAACACCTCCACCATGATTTTCATAATAATCCTTCTTATTATCGCAATCTATTATTTCTATCCCGAAAGCAAGCTGCCAAAAGGAAAAGAAATTGATCGGATTGAAGTCTTCAAATCGAAAAGAAGAATGAAGGTTTATTCGGAAGGCATACTTTTGAAAACGTATAGAATATCTTTAGGAAAGAATCCTATCGGACATAAACAATTTGAAGGCGATTGCAAGACGCCCGAAGGAATTTATAGTATTGACGGAAGGAATCCGAATAGCGCTTTTCATAAAAACCTAGGCATTTCTTATCCCAATGAAAAGGATTTAGAGAAGGCAAAAAGGCTAGGGAAACCAGCTGGAGGCGATATAAAAATCCACGGACTTAGAAACGGAAGAGGCTATATTTCAAAATTCCACCGATGGAAAGACTGGACGGCTGGCTGTATAGCTGTGACAGATGCTGAAATTGATGAGCTGTATGATGTCGTAAAAATTGGAGCAGAGATACAGATTTATCCATAAACAAGACTTTATAAAATAGAAAAACTCGGAGGCATCACTTCCGAGTTTTTCATTTCTAACCCAATATATAAAAACCTAAAAATTCATTTTTAGAACATTCCGCCGCCTTGTTTCGTGTTGTCTTCACGATACTTTCTTTGCAACGCTCTGTTTTTACCACCTCCAAACATATAGTTGATTCCGAAGTAAAGACTTTGGCTTTCCCATCTGAAAACACCTGTGCTTGGATACGGATTACGGCTGTCAAAACCATATTCCATCATGTTGAAAACGTCATTGAAACGAGCGCTGAAAGACAATTTGTTGTTTAGCATCGCATAACGCGCGCCCATGTCAATTTTGTACATTTCCCTGCTGTCGTTTTGGATTCCGTTTACGCCGCCTCTGTAAAAGCCGAATAAAAGGAAGCTCAAGCTTTTTGTTGCTTTGAAATTACTGTTCATTCTTGCGTTGAAAGCAGAAGCATCAATTTCTCTTCTAACGAAATCAAATACATCGGTTGTTCCAGGTCGCAATACAGAAACCAAACCTTTTTGCGAAATGTTTGAGAAATCTATCGAAGGCTGAACATCCCACCATTTTGTAATTTTGTAGTTCGCAGACAATTCAAATCCGTACGCTGAATTGTTATCGAAGTTCGCCCAGCTCATGATCAAGTCGTTTGGATTGTCTGTAGTCTCATCAGAATACAAAACTCTGCTGATTTCATCATTGATCAATCGGTAGTAAACACCTCCAGTGAAAGAACCTTTTCCAAACATTTTTGTATAGTTCAATTCAACAGAATTTGTGAATTGAGGCTCTAGTTCTTGATTTCCTAAACCGGTAACCAATGGCGTAGAAAACTCCCTGATTGGTTTTGTTTGTTCCAAACTTGGTCTGTCAACACGACGGCTGTAGCTCAATTGGAACATGTTTTTCTCATCTAGATTGTATGTGAAATAAGCTGACGGATATACAGTCATGTAATCATCATCGAATTTTTTCAATCTTTGATCTGGATCTACGTTGTTGCTTTCCAGATTTGCTTTTACTTTATAGCTTTCGAAACGAGCTCCGATTTGGTAGCTGAATTTTTCGAACTTCTGACCAAAAGTAGCATAGGCTGAATAAATATCTACGTCATAATCATAATGGCTGATCGTAAAAGGAGATACCGGATTTTGAGTATTGTAATCGTTTGTAGTTCTGATTATTCTTGCCTCAGCACCTAACTCTAAAGTCGATTTTTCATTTAATGGATTTACATAATCCAAATTCAAAGTCGTGTTTTCTCTCTTATCTACAATTTTGTCCGAATAAATTAGAGACTCAATTGGTGTTTCAAAAGTAGTCGTGTCAAAATTAGCATGTTGTGTCTGCTTGTAGTCATTGTAGTTTCCTTCAAAATCTAACGTATGGCCTTCTTTTGCGAATTTATGTTTGTATGCTAAATTATAAGCACCGCTATTGTTGTCTGTAAGATATTCTCCTAATTGCAATACATTTGGCTGATCACCGTTCAAGTATCGGATGTCGGTATTTACATGTCCTGTTCCGTCAGTTCCGTTTTGGTTGGTGTAGAAAGAAAGCGTATTGTTATCGTCGATATAATAATCCATACCAATTTTATACAAGTACGATTCATTGTCGTTTACGATATCCAGAATTTGTTGTGAGTTGTTGTCGAATCTTTGGATAAAACCGTCATTGTAGTATTTTCCGAAATTGCTACCCACGTTTCCGAAGAAATTTACTTTTCCAGTTCTGTAGTTCATATCCAAAGAGTTGTTGAATTTTGGCTCTTTCGCAAACGTAATTCCGGCATTTAAGCTTCCGTTGAAACCGTCATTTGAATTTTTATGCAATACGATGTTGATAATCCCAGACATACCTTCTGGATTGTATTTCGCACTTGGATTCGTAATCAGCTCAATCTTTTTGATAGAAGTTGAAGGAATCTGCTTTAGCAATTGTGCTGGATCCATGTTGGTCGGTCTCCCGTCAACTAAGACTCTAACGTTTTGATTTCCTCTCAAGGAAATTTTTCCGTCTTGGTCTACATTCACCGATGGAATATTGTTCATGATTTCTGAAGCTGTTGCTCCAGCTGTTGTCAAATCACGTCCAACGTTGATTACTTTTCGGTCGATTTTTTGCTCGATAGTAGAACGTTCCGCAACTACTTCTACACCTTCAAGCTGTGTTGCTTCGTCGGCAAGAGTAATTTTGTTCAGTGAAAAACCTTTTTGCCCAGAGGTAAGATCCGCTTTTCCGTTATATGGTTTGTAGCCGATAAATTGTATTTCTACATTGTAGTTTTTAGGAGCAAGTCCTTTTACTTCAAAGTCACCATTGTCATCAGTGATGCTTCCGGTGATGACAGTTTCGCCTTCTTTGACCGTTACGGTGGCATAAGAAATCGGCTGCCCTGCCTTGTCGGTTACTTTCCCTGAGATTGTAAGATTATTTTGCGCTTGCAACGAAAGCATTGGCATAATAAGGCACAGAAAGAATAATTTTAGTTTCATTTAGCTTTTTTTGATTGATTTTGATGCTGCAAATGTATTTCTTTTTCTTGTAATATGTAATACATAGTACTATTTTATACAAATATTAACATCTTTTTATAAATTGGACAATTTTTTTTGTTGCTTACTAGACTATAAAATTTAAAATATGTTACACTTTTTTTGATATTTAAAATCATTCCAAACAATAAAAAGGCTTCTAAAATAGAAGCCTTCTGATTAACTGAATGTTAGCTATTGCTTATTTATCGCTTCATGGCAAAATGTGCCCTGAATTCTTTTGTAGTGCCATTTTCTAAATAGATAACCTTAAACCAATAATCGGTCGATGGCATTGGAGCATTGTTGTAGAAGCCATCCCAGCCTCCCGGTTGAAAAGGTTTTATCTGTTTCAGGAGTTTGCCATAACGGTCAAAAATATAAATCACGGCCTCAGGCTGGTGCGATAAGTCCCAGATATTCCAATAATCATTATAGCCGTCGCCGTTTGGAGTGAAATATTTCGGATAGTTTATGACAAGAGCCACGATGGTAGTACTTTCACATCCGTTGAGGTCATTTACCGTAATCGTATGTTCGCCCGAAGCAACATCCTCAAACACATTACTTTCTTGGAATGGCCCTCCGTCAAGTTGGTAGGCGTAATTACCGCCGACTCCGGTTGCTATGACCGTGATGCTCTGATTGTCTCCAAAGTTATTGTTAACGGTATAGGTCACGGTCGGTTTTTCTGAGCGTACGACTTCAACCGTAACCAGATTGGAAGAACATCCCGTTGCATTGCTCGTTGCAATTACCGAATACGAACCAGGAGCTGTCGCTGTGTAGGAACTGCCTGTAGCGCCAGCAATCAGTACATTATTATTAAACCATTGGAAAGTATGCAACGATGTGCTGAGTCCAGTTTGGATGGTATGCGAGCTTACAAGCTGATTGGTATCGCTGTTTATACAAACTGTTCCTCCTTGCGGACGTGGCTCTGGGACACGGTGCACGGTTATGCGAATCGGCATTATGGCATAACAGCGATCTGAAATTCTGCTTGAAATTCGCACATAAATGTTTTTTATTGCCGATGCTGTAACTGGATTTGTCCTAGCGAGCGCATCATTTTCGGATTCAAAATATTCGACTATATAATCTTCCGGCAGCTGGCTTCCTAATGCAAAATCTGAAAAAGCAGTCAAATCAACCGAGGTAAAACCATCATTGATGGCATCATTGTCACAGGTGATTTTTAAGTCTTCTGGTATAGGATTCACGACAGGGGTCGTAGCAATCGTAATTTCGAATAAATTGTCATCAGAACAAATTTCGCCGCGATTGTCTATTTCTGCATAAATATGTAAGGTTGTGGTTGTAGAGATTACATCACCAGCGTTTAGCATGGTTCCTTGGCCATTAGCTTCAGTAAAATAGTCACCTACAGTCAAGGCGGGAAGTAAATAACTGTCGCAGCTGATTACAGGATCTGGAGAATCAGCTTCGATTCCTACAATCGTGATCGTAAAGCTGTTTTCGGCGCTACATGGCGGTTCAGTCGTGGTTTTGGCATAAATATAAATAGTCTGGGTTTCAGAAATCACATCGCCAGCAGAAAGCATGGTTCCGTTTCCACCAGGTGCGGTATAATAGTTGCCTACAGCCAAAGGTGTCAGAGTATAAGGAGTACAAGTTGGACCAATGTCGGATCTGGAACTAATCTGAGGAATAGGATTGATGGTCACCATATAGCTTATCTCATTCGTACAGTTCTGTCCAGGTGTAATCGGTTTGTAAATATAGACTCTTTGGGTTGAGGTTATAGTTTGTCCGGCTAAAAGCATTGTTCCTGTTCCTCCTGGTGCTGTGTAATAATTTCCGACGGTAATTGCGGGCAACACATAACTGCCACAAATAGTAACATCGTTTGGTATTGCTGGGAATGGATCTGTAATGGTGACTTCAAAATGTATATTGTCTGTGCAATTTGGCACTTCGGTTGTTGCTACATACACATAAATGGTCTGGGTTGTAGTGATTACTGTTCCGGCAGGAATTTGTGTGCCTGAACCCGCTGGTCCGGTGTAATAATTTCCGATTGGCAATGGCGGAAGCGTATAGCTGGAACAATTTTCAGCGTTGGGAGGCGTATCTATTCCGATGAATACGGTAAATGGTTTTTCGTCTACACAGATATCATTTTGCACATACGCATAAATAGCTTGCGTAGTAGTAATTGTAGCTCCTCCTGGAATTATCGTTCCGGTTCCTCCTGGCTGGGTATAATAATTTCCAAAGGCTAGAGTAGGCAAGACATACGAATCGCAGTCAAATACTGAAGCAATCTCAGGAAGGTTTTGAAAAGGAATTATTTCTACTTCAAAACTGCTGTCGACAATACAGAATGGTTCTTCTGGAAATCTGTAATATACATAAACTGTCTGCGTGCTTGTAATTTCAGTCCCGAAAGGTATCTGCGCGCCGTTTCCGCCGGGTTGAGTAAAATAGTTTCCATATTCTAAGCCTGGCAAAACATAACTTGTACAATGCCTTCCGTCTGGAGGAGTAAGTGATTCTGGGTCAATAATTGTGATTCTGAAGCTACTTTGGTTAGAACAATTTGGAATCCCACCAGATTGGTTATAGATATAGATTGTTTGTGTTTCTGTAATAATATCACCCGGAAGCAATGGCGTTCCTGTACCGTCGGGCCCTGAAAAATAATTACCATTTGTCAAAGCAATCAATTCGTGCTGGTCGCAAACGATTATGTTTTGAAGAATATCAACTACAGGCAAATTTTTGACAAAAATCCCAAAACTTGTAGTGTCGTAACAATCGGTATCGGTCTTGTTTTCGATTCTCACATAAATCGTTTGATTCCCTCCTGTAATATAATCCGCAGAAGGTAGCGGATTTGTGCCTGCTTGTGCGTTTTCTAAAGAAGTGTAATACAAAACATTATAAACAGAAGAAGGCAGTGCACCTAACACGGCTGTATCTTGCGATGCAAAGGTGAAATTTCCGTCTGTAGAATTTAAAAAAATGGCACATTCTGTAATATCATCTGGCTCTGTAGCGGTTGGTGGCGTAATCAAAAGCAGGTCAAATGATTTTATGGTTACACATCCGTTTGTGTCTGTGATTCTTACGTAGATGCTTTCGTTTCCAGCGCTCTGGCGGATAGCTGGCAAAATGTTTTCTCCACTACCAGCGTCTATTCGGTTCGCATGATACGAAACCGTCACGCCCGGATCGATTCCAGATAAAATAATCGGAGTGTTATAAGACAGGTCGAAATTATAAGTAGGCTGTCCTGTGTTGCATTTGTATAGCGGAACAGGGTCAGGAGTAATTAATTGTCGATAATATTCTACGATAATCGAATCTGTTACAGGAGCTTCACACGGAAACAATATATTATTATAGGTAACGGTATAAGTGCCTGGATCGCTGATGCTTAGTTCGGCAACATTTCCTCCGACTGGTGCTCCGTCTTGTGTCCAAGCAAAAGAATAGGTGTCTGTGCTCAATCCTGTTGTTAGGGTATGCGTTCCGCCTTGACAGATTGCGGTATTGCTTGCAATGGTCAGGTCTGGACCTAAGACGTCTTGTCCGATATTGAAACTGTCTGAAGAAAGAAAAATCGCAGAATCAGATTTATAGTCGGATCGATCAGCAATAACCAGTTTTATGTGATAAGGTGTATTTGGGATTAAGACTGATGCGGCTTGGAAAAGAACCGTCTGTCCGTTAAAATTGATGGCAGCGCCAGAAGCTTCAGAACCTCCATTGAACTTTCCAAAATATTCAGCATTTGCGGAAGCACAGCTCGAATTATATAAAAAATCACGTATGGTCAAAACCGAAATAGGTGTAGTCGTATTTGGAATCACGGCGAGATTTTCGGTCACGCCCGTATTTTGATTCGTGAGCAGGAAAGCAAACGCATCCGAAAAGCTACATTGTGAGTTGCCATATTCTTCAGACGCAAAAAGAAAATCTACGCTAAAATTTGACGAAATAGGAACAAAATCAAACTCAAGAACAGTAGCATTGACAGAATTCATGGTAATTCCTGCCGCAGCAAGCACATTTTCTAAATCCGTATCGCCTACCCACGCAGGAGTATTTCCGTCATTAAGAATTGAAGTATTAGGTCCAGGAGCATTATTGGCATCTCCCGTTGTCAAGACAACACCGCTGCTGATTGGAAAATTTGGATTGGTATTTTGGAAATAACCGATTCCATTGCTGGAGCCAAAATTAGTTCCGGTTCGCCAAGAGATATTCGTTACTTCTGTGCAAGGGGAATTGATTAGAACGTCTGTTACAAGTTGCGGCACCGTGCGAGTTGAGGTATCGACAGTTATAGCCTGCGAATAGCCGAGTATTGGCAATAGAGCCAATAGAATCAATAGGTTTTTTTTCATATCAAAATTAATCAGGGCAAATCAATTTTTTGATACTTACTTAATAAAAATTGGGGCTTTTATTTGAAAGTTCTTAGCAAAGATAAAGATAAGCATCGACCAAATGCAAATTAATCCGATGAAATGTAATGTTTTAGGGCTTTCTATGTTATAAATCTTACAGACTTACATTTATAAGAAAGAAAATTCAATCGAATTTGTATTGTCATGATTTTTCAAAAACAAATTATGATCCAGATAAATTTCTTATGATGTTAAATAGCGCTCTAGGCAACGCTCCGATTATTTCTAAACAAATGGCAAAAATAGGAAGCACTAAGTACGCCCATACAGGAAATTTGAATTTTGTGCTTACTCCACTTATAACATTTTTCCAAATGACTAAAATCCGATCTTTATAATGCCATAAAATGAGGCAGTCGAGCAGTATGTAAAAGGGAAGCCTGAAGGCGAAACCAGCCATTAAGTCGGGCGGCATGGCAGTCAGATCAATTATTAAAATTACAGTAACGATCGGCAGGAATAAAAAGGCTCCCAAAATAGCAGTCCGGTTTAAGATCAAAAGCAACCCGCAGATGAATTGGGAAATCCCGATAAAAATATTGAAAGGTTCGTGTCCAAATAAATACCAAGAAACCCGAAATAAGCTTAGGTCTTTTATAGGCGTAAGCAATTCTGCTTCAGTCAGGCCAAATTGTCCTTCAGTTAACTTTCCATAGCCATATCGTAAAAATGTCCAGCCCAGTAAAAATCGCGCGACCAATATAAAATAATCCCAATACTTTTCTTTTGTGATAGCTCTTAGTCTTTTTATCATAAATAAACATATTAAATTGTTGGTTAACATTGCTTTTTAAGCTGTAAACAAGCCTGTTTATTTGAGACGAGCGGCTTTAAATTTTGTTACTTGCCTGCTAAAAATAGAGCTAGTTTTTCAGCCAAAGCAAAAAGAAAATCTATCTTTGATAAATGGAATTTCCTATTGCCTAAATTCAGACAGAATTAGTATCTTTGCACGCTTAAAAATTACTTAAAATGACATTATCTCAAATTCTTACACCGCAGATTGAAAAAGCTGTTTCCGCTTTGTTTGGAGTTACTATTGACAAAATAGAATTTCAGGCAACACGGAGAGAATTCGAAGGTGATATCACTATGGTGATTTTTCCATTGCTGAAGCTTATCAAAAGCAATCCTGTGGAGCTTGGAAATAAAATCGGAAGCTATCTCGTTGAAAATGTTGCAGAAGTCGAGAAATTTAATGTCGTTTCTGGATTTTTGAATATCGTGATTTCTGATAAATATTATCTGGATTTCTTCGCCAATATCAGAGGCATAGAAAACTTCGGTTTTGTGTCTCCAAAAGAAAATGAAAAAGCGATTTTGGTAGAATATTCTTCTCCAAATACCAATAAGCCATTACATTTAGGCCATGTTCGTAATAATCTTTTGGGTTATTCGGTAGCCGAAATTATCAAGGCTTCGGGCAAAAAAGTATATAAAACGCAAATCATCAACGACAGAGGAATCCACATCTGTAAGTCGATGTTGGCTTGGGAGAAATTCGGCAACAATGAAACGCCGGAAACTTCTAAGATGAAAGGCGATAAGTTGGTCGGAAAATATTATGTCGAATTTGACAAAGCCTACAAAAGCCAGATCAATGAATTGATGCAGCAAGGCAAATCAGAAGATGAAGCCAAAAAGCAAGCACCAATTATTGTAGAAGCTCAGGAAATGCTGCAAAAGTGGGAAGCCGGCGATGAACAAGTCATGAACCTTTGGAGAATGATGAATCAATGGGTGTATGCCGGATTTGCCGAAACCTATAAAAACCTTGGCGTTGATTTTGATTCCTATTATTACGAAAGCAATACCTATTTATTAGGAAAAGATGTCGTGGAACAAGGTTTGGAAAAAGGTGTTTTCTACAAAAAACCTGACGGTTCGGTTTGGATTGACCTGACAGAAGATGGTTTGGACGAAAAATTAGTTTTGCGTTCTGACGGTACTTCTGTTTATATGACCCAAGATATCGGAACCGCAATCCAGCGTGTGAAAGACCTTTCAGATGTTGGCGGTATGGTGTATACTGTTGGAAACGAACAAGATTATCATTTCAAAGTGTTGTTCCTAATCTTGAAAAAACTAGGATACGATTGGGCTCAAAATCTTTTCCATTTATCGTATGGAATGGTTGACTTGCCTTCAGGAAAAATGAAAAGCCGTGAAGGAACCGTTGTTGATGCCGATGATTTGATGGAAGATATGACAGAAACGGCCAAATCGATTTCAGAAGAACTCGGCAAGCTCGATCATTATTCAGAAGAAGAAAAAGCCAAGCTTTATAAAACCATCGGATTAGGTGCATTGAAGTACTATATCTTAAAAGTAGATCCAAAAAAACGTATTCTGTTCAATCCCGAAGAATCTGTCGATTTTGCTGGAAATACAGGGCCGTTTATTCAATATACCTACGCTAGAATCCAGTCGATTATCCGAAAAGCAGATTTTGACTATTCCAGCACCATGACTTCTATTTCCTTGCACGAAAAAGAAAAAGAATTGCTAAAGCAGATGGAAACTTTCCCAGAGATAATTCAAAATGCGGCGCAGAATTTCAGCCCGGCATTGATTGCGAATTATACTTACGAACTCGTAAGAGAATACAATTCGTTTTATCAAGCCGTTCCGATTCTTGGCTCTGACAACTTTGATGAAAAGGTTTTCCGTGTCCAGCTGTCAAAAAAAGTAGCCGATATCATCGCTTCAGCATTTAGCCTTTTGGGAATTGATGTTCCTGAAAGAATGTAATTCCTAACTCATAATTATCGTAGTGAAAACGAATTCTTATTTCTTTCAATCTTTTGCAATCGTGCTTTTGGCCGCTGGCGCCTTTATTGGATTCAAGCAGTTTCTGCCAAAGAAAATTTTTTCCGAAGGTGCTCCAAATTCAAAGAACGTCCTGATCGACAGCATGCTTTTGGATGCTGTTGCCAAAGATGTCAAGGCTACTGCAAAAGATACGCTGATTAATGAAAAAATTGTCTTTGATCCGACTTTAGGGATTACTTTCCCTGCCGAAAAATTTGAAGACTACAAAGGCTATCAGTACCTGATTTCTTTTTATGAGAAATTGTACCAGCTAGAAACAAATCCAGAATCAAAAAGTGTAAGGATTGCCTATTTCGGAGATTCGATGACCGATGGTGATATGATTGTTCAAGACTTAAGAGCCGATTACCAGACAAGGTTTGGAGGTCACGGCGTTGGTTTTGTTTCCATAACGTCAGAATCTGCGGCTTCCAGAAGTTCGATCACACACCAATATTCAGGAAACTGGAAAACCCAATCCTATTTGAATGTCAAAAGGCCTAGAAGTCCGTTTGGAGTTAACGGGCATGTCTTTTTTGCAAATGATACGGCTCATGTAGAATGGATACGCTTTAAGGCAAATAATGCGAAGTTTGCGACGATGCTTGACAATCCTACGCTTTTCTACGGAAGGTCATCCAATCTTAACGGAAAAGTAGATGTTATCATCGGAAAAGATACTATCGTAAAAAGCTTAACGCCAAACAGTTTGGTCAATACATTAAAGATATCTTCAAGCAGTGTCAAAAGCTTTAAGGCTGATTTTATAAAAGCGGATTCTATTCCGATTTTCGGTTTCAATTTTGATGACGGAAAAGGTGTCCACGTAGATAATTTTTCACAAAGAGGAAACTCTGGATTGCCGATTTCAACCTTCAATCCAGCTGTAATGCAAGCCTTCAACAGTAAATTAGGCTACGATTTAATCGTGTTGCATTACGGGACAAACGTCTTGAATTACGGAACTAAAGATTATACTTGGTATGATCGTAGCATGACAAAAACGGTGAATCACCTGAAAGAATGCTTTCCTGGAGTTGCCATCTTGATTGTTTCGACAGCCGATAAGTCCACAAAATACGACTTGGAAATGAAAACCGATTCTGCCGTAGTTCCATTGACAACAGCGCAAAAAAGATACGCCTTGAAAACGCAATCCGGATTCGTAAATCTATATACTTTGATGGGTGGCGATGGCTCTATGGTAAAATGGGTAGAAGAAGAACCGGCAAAAGCCAATAAAGATTATACGCATTTTAACCACCGCGGTGCTAAAAAAATAGCCGGCTTGCTGTATGAACAGCTCAACCAAGGTTATGAAAAATATAAAGCTTTAAGAAAGAAAAGAAAGCCTGCCGAGAAGAAACCTTCTGATTCAACAGGAATTAAAAAAGACAGTGTAGATGCATAAGCTGAAATTATTTTTTTATCTGATATGCCTCGTAACAGCTGTCAAATCGTATGCGCAAACAGATTCTCTGTTTGTAGAAATCGATACTGTCGCGGCAATTGATACGACGGAAATTATCGTAATTCCAGACAATCACATTCACAATGCTAAAACGCTGAAGCCTTTTTTTGAAAAATTAAGCCTCAGCCAGCAAAATAAATCGAGCAAGATTAACATCGTGCATATCGGAGACTCTCATATCCAAGCCGACCTAATGACGAATGTCATTCGAAAGAAACTACAAGGAGAATTCGGAAATGGCGGCAGAGGATTTATTTTTCCGTACAGCTTGGCAAAGACGAATGGTTCCTATAATGAACGATTTTCATCAAACAGAAGCTGGGAAAGCTACCGAAATATCTATCCGGTAATCGGAAATCCTGTTGGCTTGAGCGGTATCGGTTTGTGGACAAAGAACAAGGATTTTGCTATCGAGATCAATGTAAAAGACAGTTCGTATGGCTTCAACACGATCAAAATCATCACTCCAAAAAATAAAGATTTGTTTGATGTGGCTACGGCTTCAAAAACAATAGTGATGGAGTCTTCTGTTCCGAAAAAAATCGCGCATAAGATTAAAAAAGGAGAAGCTGTATCAATTATTGCCAAAAAATATGGCATTTCGGTTTCACAGTTGAAAAAAGCAAACAACTTAAAGTCAAATAATATCCGAGCTGGAAAAACACTAAAGATTCCGACGAATGAAATGCAGCAGAAATCCATTTCACGGTCAGAGTTTATTCCGCTGGAAGTACAATTCGATGCACTTTCGCATTATTATAAAAGCGAAACTGTCTTGAGTAAGATTTATCTTATTCCGAATCCAGAAACTTCGGAATTTGCCTTAAACGGATTAGTTCTTGAAAATAACAACCCAGGCGTAATCTACAGCAGTATTGGCGTAAATGGAGCAAAATTTTCTGATTACAACAAATATCCGTTGTTTTTTGAGCAGTTAAAAGCATTGCAACCTGACATGATCGTACTTTCTTTAGGAACAAACGAAACTTTTGACAAGATGGTCTCTTCGGAATATATGGTGCAGCTTAATCTGTTCCTAGAAAATCTGAAAGCACAGCAGCTAAATGTTCCTGTTCTTATATCGACACCGCCGCCGTCCTTGTTTAAACGAAAATTTCCAAATACATTTGCAGCCGATTATTCAGAAAATATCCTGAAATCAGCTGAAACAAAAGGCTTTGCTGTCTGGGATTTGTATTCACAATTTGGAGGATTATACGGCGTCAGCAGAAATGCAGCAAAAGGATTAATGTCGGGCGACAGAGTTCATTATTCTAAAGCAGGATATGAAAAACAGGGGAATTTATTATCAGAAGCGCTTCTAAAAGCATACAGTAATTTTAAATCGGGCATAGAGAATTAATGACAATCAACAGCATAAATGACTGGTTTACGCAGACCTTTGGAGTACTCACTTTAGAACAAGTGAAAGGCTGGTTTATATACAATCCGAAAGAACCTTTGCTGTTCAATACAGGACTGTTTTTAGGAATGTTCCTGATTTTTTATCTGGTATATGCCTTTATGCGCAAGACTTTTTACTTGAGGCTGGTATATGTCATCTTGTTTTCGCTTTTCTTTTATTATAAGTCGAGCGGTGTCTATTTTCTGTTGCTCATCCTGTCATCTGTCGTCGATTACAATCTAAGTGGCGTGATTTATCGGGAAAACCGCGAAGGCTGGCGTAAGTTTTACATCTGGCTCAGTGTTATCTTAAATCTCGGACTTTTGGGCTATTTTAAATACACCAATTTCCTCATCGGTACCTATAATGATATGTTTCAGGGGCATTTCGAACTGCATAAGATACTATTGCCTGTCGGAATCTCCTTCTACACATTTCAGTCCATAAGCTACATTATTGAAATCTACAGGAAAGAAATCGTACCGACGAACAATTATATCGAATACCTATTTTTCGTTTCCTTTTTTCCGCAGTTGGTCGCAGGACCGATTGTCCGCGCAAAAGATTTCTTGCCGCAGATTTACCAAAAATTAAATCTTACCAAAGAAGACGTAAACAATGCCTTGTTCCTTATAATTGGAGGTCTTCTCAAGAAAACAGTTATTTCAGATTATATTTCCATAAACTTTGTCGACCGTGTTTTTGATGCGCCGACAAGCTATACGGCTTTTGAAAATCTGATGGCTTCTTACGGTTATGCGATACAGATTTACTGCGACTTTTCTGGATACTCGGATATGGCAATCGGAGTAGCATTATTGCTCGGATTTAAATTGCCGACCAACTTTAGGACTCCTTATAAATCAGCTTCGATAACAGAATTCTGGAGAAGATGGCACATTTCGCTATCAACTTGGCTAAAAGATTTCCTTTATATTTCGATTGGAGGAAACCGACACGGTTCCTTCGCAGGATTTTTATTTCCAGCCTTGTTCTTTTTCGGGTTGGTCATTTGGGGAATCAGCTATTCTACCGTAAGCCATATTCCGCTGATTATTGCAGTTTCTTCTTTAGTCCTTTTCAGCTTGACTTTCATCTTGTCTAAAGACAGAGAAAGAACAATGTTCACGAATGTGAATCTTTTAACGACGATGCTTTTGGGAGGCTTATGGCACGGTGCCAGCCTTCGTTTTATTATTTGGGGTGCCCTGCATGGCGTTGCCTTGGCAGTGCACAAAATTTTCGTTGAATTTTTTCCTTCCAAAAAAGACGCCAAAAAGAATGCTTTTGACTATATCTGGAGGTTTTTCTCCATCCTGCTGACATTCCATTTTGTCGTATTCTGCTGGCTATTTTTCAGGGCGAAAGATTTTGATACGGCATTGCAAATCATCAATAATATCGGACAGCTGACTTTCGATCCGAAACAGTGGCAGATCATTATTTCGGGCTACAAGAATGTATTCCTTTTGATGCTGTTGGGTTATGTATGGCATTTCCTTCCAGAAGGAATTACTAAGAACATGAAGCTGGCTTTTGACAAGACACCATTAATTGGAAAGGCCTTGATTCTAGGTTTTGTCTACTGGATTGTCTACGCAACAGCAACCGCAGGACCGCAACCATTTATCTACTTCCAATTCTAAAATAACCGTTTTTTATACTAAAAAAAGGTTTGGTGCCGTTATATTATTGTTAACCAATTGTTTTTTGACAATAAAAAACCAAACCATGAAAAAGAAATTAATTTTTGCAGTATGTGCCGGAGCGTTCCTTTTTACGACGGCATGCAGTTCAGATGACGATAGTAGTTCGCCATCAAACACGACAGCAGAAGAAGTTGTCAATACGGTAACTTCAGGAACTTGGAGAATTACCAGCTATATTGATAGCGGGAATAACGAAACAGCGGATTTTACGGGCTATAATTTTACTTTTGGAAGTACCAGTTTACTGACCGCTACCAATGGTACCAATACCTACGAAGGCACCTGGTCCGTCACTGACGACAATGACGACAGCCCTAGCGACGACATCGACTTTAATATCATTTTTTCTGCTCCAACAGCTTTTGCTGATTTGAGCGATGACTGGGATGTGGTGGAAAGGACTTCGACGAAAATCAGGCTTGTTGACGACAGTGGAGGAAACGGAGGCACGGATTACCTGACCTTTGAGAAGAATCCATAATAAATTAAGTAAGCCAGCCAGTCAAACGACTGGCTTTTTTTGCTAAAAATTAAATTTCAACGAAGCATTAGGCGTTCTTTCTAAAGAATATGTATTGACACTTTCAATGGTATTGTTGCTGTTATTTACCCTATAGTAACGACTAATTGTGTTTTTTTTGTTTAGTACATTGAGGACAGAAATGCCTAATTCTAATTGATTTTTTGAATTCCATTTCCAGCTATAAGAAGCCGAAAAATTCACTTGAAAATAATCACTCAGATCTTTATTGTTTGGAAAATTATAATTGATTTCGGGCTTTGCTGGATTGCTGAAATCCAAAAGATTTGTCGCCGGAGTTGTTTCGGGCCTTCCAGAATTCCATTTTGCGCCTAAAGCCACTTTAATATTTTGCCAGTCATAGATGGCGGCCCAATTGATACTATGGATAATCTGGAAATTATTGGCAAATTCCGAAGGTATAAGCGAATCGAATTTATAGTCACTGTTGCTCAAGCTGTAGCTGACCCAAGAATAAAAGCGGTTAAAGTTTTTCTGCACCAAAAGCTCGGATCCCAACACCTTGTAATCGCCATTAATCTTTATAAATTCTAGCTGATTCTGGAAAGCCTGGCTTGGCGTTGAGATTCCAGTCACCTTTTTATAAAAATTATCTAACGAAACCAACCATTGCCCAGTCTTGTAAGTCAGTCCGATGGAAATCTGATGGCTTTTTTGAATTGGAATCTGATCGTCGTCAGACAAAATCCAGCGCCTTTTTTCAATGCCTAAAAAGTCCTGTTGCTGATCGATAATCTGTGAAGCCGTCTGGCTTTTCTGCTCACCTAAAACCTCAATACTTAGTTCTTCATTGAATTTGTAATTGAATTGCAGTCTCGGTTCAAAAAGATACGTTTCCAATTCCTCAATATAATTGAAGCGCAAACCCGGTTTCAAGAAAAGACGCTTGTCATTGGAATGTATTTCTGCTTCTGCAATCAACGAATGGGTTCTCAAGACTTCCTTGATGATTCTCGAAAATCCTGGATTATCGATGTTTTCAAAATTCCTGACTCCAATTTCATTGTACTGATATCCTGTATTCAAGGCCAGATTTGGATTAAGGATGTGCTTGTTTTCCAATCGGAATCCCATATCGATAACGGTATTCTGCTGTACTAGCGTCTGGGTGTTTTCGACAGCCTCATTCCTTGAATTTAGATTATAATAGGAAAGATAGCCACTAATTGTACTGTAATTTTTTTCATTCCAAGCTGTTTTCAAAGCAACGGCACCGCCAAAATTTTGCTGTTCTAAATCGCTGTTTCGGGATCTTAAAATACCTTCGAAAGTTATTTTCTGGTCAAGATTTAAAGAATTATTGATTCCGATAAAAGCGGCGATTATTTGAGTAGCAGTACCTATTTTCTGCTGGTATTGGGCCGTAAAGTCGTAAAAATAAAACTTTTCATCGGTATGGTAATTCGAGATTTCGTTGTTTTCGATATTCGTAACAATAGTATTTTGGAAAATTCGATTGTAATAGTTCTTGTAGGTTGGGGAAGTAGCCCAGTCGGTAAAAGAACGCCTTACTGAAATCTGGAAGCTTGAATTTTCTGAAAGCCTTATCTTGGAATTAAATTGTGCGCTGATCAAGTTAGAACTTAGGCTTGACGCGGTAGTTCCGATAGTTTCAGGGATAGAAGAAATATCGATGACGCTCGAGACGCTTTCTCCATAAAACGCAGAAGTTCCATTTTTTGAAATGGAAATCTTTTGCGAAAGCGAAGGGTTGAAAGCAGAAATCAGGCCGAAAAAATGCCCAGTCTGGAACATCCGGATTCCGTTCCATAAAAATAAATTTTGGTCGTGCGTGCCGCTCCTGACATTGATATTAGAAATCGTCTCGTCTGCACTATAAATTCCTGGAACCTGCTGTAGGGTCTGCAAGATATCGGCCTCTGTCAGTCCCGGAAGGATCCCAAATCGTTTTGGCCTTATGATAAGGCTTCCTTCTACGGTCTTAGAAATTCCGCTAGTTAGGTATTTCTCTATAATCGTTTCTTCGAGAGTGATCGGAATGCTGTCGCTTGACTTTAAGGCAATATTAGTAGCACTTTTTTGTTTTTTTCTTGAAGCGACAACAATGTAGCGGTCGTTTATAATTTCAAAGTCCAAGGCTGTTTGATTGTGTAAATAGCTTAGTTTTTCGGGCAATTTCAGTTCAGATGCTGGCGGAATCAGAAAAAGAGGGGCTACTTCTTCCTCAATAAAATTAAACTGTACTTTGTGCTGTTTGGATAGGCTGATAAGAATTTCTTTTAAAGGCACGGATGTTCTCTTTTCTTGCGCCCAGATCGATTGGAAAGCTAAGAAAAGGAAAAAAAATAACAACAGCCGGGGGATGAGTCTCGTCATTCTTTTATTAAGGTAATCTTTTTATCAGAGGTTTTTATATAATCCAAATGATAGGTCTTGCATAAGATTTCAAGGGCAGTATCGATATTGTCTAAAGGCAATATTCCGGTAAAATACTGATCGGAACTAATTTTAGAATGTTCGATTTCAACAGCATAGAGGCGTTCGATCTCGCTAATTGCCTCGTTTAAGGCAGCAGCATTAAGCTTTAGTTCGTTTAAAAGCCAGCTTGGCCTATTGGTAGTTAGCGGCAGGGACTGGAGCTGTTTTCCGCCTCGGACAATAACACTGCTTCCTTTTTCTAAAAATAGTATTTTATTGTTGAAAGCTACTTTTACTTTGCCTTCATAACATTCTACTTCAAAATTAGTATTCCTAGCTCTTACATTAAATTGAGTACCGACTACCGTTACTTTTCCTAAGCTGGTGTTTACATCGAATTTTTCGCCTTTGGCAACCTTAAAAAAAGCTTCTCCTTTTAAATCCAAGCTTCGGTTGCTGCTCCAGTTCCATTTTTTGTATCGGATTTCAGAATCAGAATTCAGCACAATTTCGGAATCATCAGGTAAAAGAAAAGTGGTTTTTTTTCCAGCATTGGCATATTCTGTGCTCGTAATCTGGTACTTCAAAATAAATAACGTGCCCAAAGCAATGACTAGGATAGCCGCAGCTTTCAAAAACCAATTGTTGCGCAATCTAACGACAGGGTTCTCTTTAGCCTGGCCTATTATGTTTTGATAGGAACTCTCGGTATCGAAAGCAGGCGCTTCCATTTGACCTGAAAGTTCTTTTATCTTTTTATACGTATTGAATTCGGGCGACTTCTCGAAAGCTTCCAATTCATCTGCAGTCATTTCTCCAGCCAGCCATTTTGCTAAGTCAAAATTATTTTCCATCACTTCTTTTTGTTAAAACATACCAGCGCTCAAAAACCCTACTTTATCGCTTCAATTTCTTGCCGTAGTGAAACCAGCGCTCCGTGGATTCTTTTTTCTACGGCCTTGACGCTGATGTCTAGCATTGCCGCAATCTCACTATATTTTTTGCCGTCAATTCTGTTTAAAAGAAAAGCCGTTCTCTGTCCTTCCGTCAGATTCTGGATTGCTTGGTCGAGTTTTTTCTTGAACTGTTCTTCTTCTAGAATAAATTCAGGGCTTTCGTTGGTATGCTGTGTCGGATTTTCTTTTTTGGCATATCCCAAAACTACCTTTTGATGTGCGATCTGATTCAAGGTAGCGTTGTTTGCCACCTTATAAATAAAAGATTTTGCCTTTTCTAACGGAACTTGGCCACAATTTTCCCACAACTTTACAAAAGCTTCTTGAGAAACATCATTCGCTTGCTCCTCATTGCCGAACTTATAAAATAAATAATTCCGCAAGGTTTTTGCGTTGGAACGGAAGAAATCTGAAAAGACCATTTCTTCGCAGACGCCCGCAATTTTTTTTATTTCTTTCATACAGTTTAAAAGACAGTCCTTCTGTATAACAGCCAAGTTGATAAAAACCCTACTTTTATATTCAGTTTTTTTTAGTTGTATCAAATATAGCTTTTAATTAAAAAAAGAAGTTTTGTCGGGTAGGGTATTTTCCATAATGCTTGTTTTAGTACCAAACCAATAAATTTAGTAATCATGAATAGGAAGAAAATTCTACAATCAATTTTAGTACTGGGCTGTATTTGTATTGCCGCTTTTACGGTGTCCTGCCAGGATGAAGAGAATGAAACCAAGCAGAATGAGGAAACTCTGAGTAAGACGGCACCATTGACAGGGCTTTTTGAAAGAGTAGCGATGAATGCAACGGCAGACGACAACATAATTGATAGCACAAGCTGCTTTAGCGTAAAATTGCCAGTCAACCTGATTGTAAACAGCCAGGCAGTAACCATCAATACAGAAAATGATTATCATTTGGTAAACGACATTTTTGAAGTAACAGATGCTGATCACGATTATGTAGATTTTGTATTTCCTATTACGATTGTTTATCCAGACTACAGAGAAGTTGTCGTGCAAAATGAAACACAATTCAATGCCTTGAGAGACGACTGCCAGGAACCAGAACCGGGAGAGCGAAACATTGCATGCGTTTCAATCAATTATCCTATCAGGGTTTTTGGATACAACAGTAATTTCCAGTTGGCTCATACCTATACGATACATAACGATTTGGAATTTTTTCTTTTATTGTTTAACTTGAATACTGCTGAATTTTATGCAATTGATTATCCAATTACGATAACAAATAGCGCTGGTAACGTGGTTACAATTCGTAACAATATTGAAATGACAGGAGCAATTATGGCTGCAATTGAAGATTGTACAGTTGTAGAGCCAGTATGTAATACTTCGCAAACAAATTTTATACAAGCATATAATCATTTAAAAGGCTTGAATAATGTTAGGGAAGAATTTACTATGGATGCCCGTGTACATGAATTTTCTTTTTCAGTAAGCCGAACAGGAACTATTTGCAGCATCGGATATCAGGCTGAACAACGTCCTACTCCAATTGTTTACCTAATACAGCTGGTTGACGAAAATAATACGGTCATTTATACCGGAAATCATACATTTTCAGATCAAACGAGAGAGTATATTTCTATTCCTCCTGTGGCAGTAAGTCCCGGACATGTCTACACTTTACGCAGAAGTGTTCCTTCTCCTGCAGCTGGTAGCGGCATTGGTTTCATAATATGGGAGAGGAGCAATATCTCGGTACCTTTTCTTCCTTATACAAACGGAAATATTACAATATTGCATTCGAAATTTTATGCTGTCGGCGGTTTTGGAGACCCGAATTATATAACTCTTCCTCTTATTGATTTTGTTTACAGACCTAATTAAAAACAGTTTTAGTTTCTTTTATAATTAGTTTAAATTTAGTTAAGTGAAGAACCAGGCAGCAATGTCTGGTTTTTATTTAGTATTGCTTTGCTGTCTCTTTGATACTTACTGTCTTTCTCTTATCTTTGCACCTCAATAAAGAAAATCATTATGTTTGATAATTTAAGCGATAAATTAGACAAAGCCTTTCATATACTAAAAGGACACGGAAAAATCACCGAAGTTAACGTTGCCGATACTTTAAAAGAAGTACGCCGCGCTTTGCTGGATGCCGATGTCAACTTTAAGATTGCTAAAGAATTTACGACCAAAGTAAAAGAAAAAGCAATTGGTCAGGACGTTTTGACAACGTTACAACCGGGACAGCTTTTGGTAAAGTTGGTTAAGGATGAATTGACCGAGTTGATGGGTGGCGATGCAGCTGGAGTCAATCTTTCTGGAAACCCAACCGTGATCTTGATGTCTGGTCTTCAAGGTTCTGGAAAAACGACTTTCTCTGGGAAATTAGCAAATTATCTTAAGACAAAGAAAAATAAAAAACCATTGTTGGTTGCCTGTGATATCTACCGTCCTGCGGCGATTAATCAGCTACACGTTGTCGGCGATCAGATTGGCGTAGAAGTATATTCTGAGCCAGAAAATAAAAATCCGGTCGAAATTGCACAAAATGCCATCAAGCATGCAAAATCAAATGGATTTAACGTAGTCATTGTCGATACGGCGGGTCGTTTGGCTGTCGATGAAGAAATGATGGCCGAAATTGCCAATGTTCATAAAGCGATTCAGCCACAAGAAACACTGTTCGTTGTCGATTCGATGACGGGACAAGATGCTGTCAACACAGCAAAAGCCTTCAACGACAGATTGAATTTTGACGGAGTTATCCTTACCAAATTAGACGGTGATACGCGCGGTGGAGCAGCGATTTCTATTAAATCTGTCGTAAACAAGCCGATCAAGTTTATCGGTACTGGCGAAAAGATGGATGCTATCGATGTATTCTATCCAAATCGTATGGCCGAAAGAATCTTGGGCATGGGAGACGTTGTGTCTTTAGTAGAAAGAGCCCAAGAGCAATTCGACGAAGAAGAAGCAAGAAAGCTGCAAAAGAAGATTGCCAAAAACGAATTTGGTTTCGACGATTTCTTGACGCAGATCCAGCAAGTGAAAAAGATGGGTAATATGAAAGACTTGGTCGGGATGATTCCCGGTGCAGGAAAAGCATTGAAAGATGTTGAGATCGAAGACGATGCCTTCAAGCATATCGAAGCTATTATCCACTCGATGACTCCAACAGAAAGAAGCAAGCCTGCGATTATCGACCTCAAAAGAAAAAATCGTATCGCAAAAGGCTCAGGAACCGATATCCAGCAAGTCAATCAGCTTATGAAGCAATTTGACCAGATGAGCAAGATGATGAAAATGATGCAAGGCGGTGGCGGCAAGAACCTCATGAGAATGATGGGCGGCATGAAAGGAATGAGATAATAAAATACTGTTAGGGCTTAAAGTTTCAAGCTGAAATTTTAAGCCCTAAAAATTTTCATAAACAACACTAACTACAAAAGAATGCAACTACTAGACGGGAAAAAAATTTCTGACGACATCAAGAACGAAATCACTGCCGAAGTCCAAAAGATGAAAGACAACGGTGAGAAAGTGCCTCATCTGGCCGCGGTTATCGTGGGGAACGATGGTGCGAGCTTGACGTATGTTGGAAGCAAAGTAAAAGCTTGCGAAAGAGTAGGCTTCGAGTCGACATTGGTGAAGATGCCAAGCACGACTTCTGAAACCGAACTGCTTAAAAAAATCAAGCAATTGAATGAAGATGATAACATCGACGGATTTATTGTCCAATTGCCTTTGCCAGAACAGATTGATACGCAGAAAGTATTGATGGCGATTGATCCTAGCAAAGATGTAGACGGATTCCATCCAGAGAATTTCGGAAAGATGGCCTTGGATATGACAACGTTTATTCCTGCGACGCCTTTCGGAATCCTAGAATTATTAGAAAGATACGGTGTAGAAACCAAAGGAAAACATACGGTTGTTATCGGAAGAAGCCACATTGTCGGCAGACCGATGAGTATTTTGATGGGACGTAAAGGTTTTCCTGGAAATTCAACAGTTACATTAACGCACAGCTATACCAAAAATATTGCTCAGATTACGACTCAGGCAGATATCATCATTACAGCGCTAGGTGTACCGAATTACCTGAAAGCAGAAATGGTGAAAGATGATGCAGTTGTGATCGATGTCGGAATTACCCGAGTTGCTGACGAAAGTGAAAAAGGATACCGAATCACAGGTGATGTTGATTTTGAATTCGTAAGCAAAAAAGCTTCCTTTATAACGCCTGTTCCAGGCGGTGTCGGTCCGATGACGATTGCCATGCTGCTTAAAAATACGCTTTTGGCACGCGAGCAGAAACGTTTAAAAAACTAGATTTAAAAAGAAACCCAAGATGAAAGTCTTGGGTTTTGTTTTATTTGTCGTTTCTAAAATTCCTATTATCGTTATTTCTTGGCGGAATTTTTCGGATAACCCTTTGCTGTTGCGGATGCCTCTGTTCCGGTTTTGGAAGGCTGGCTTCCTCTGTCTTGCTTGAAGGTTCTATTAACTGATTCAGTTCTTTGATTTCGTCATCGGTCAAATCTCGGTATCGGCCTACTGGAACATCTAAGGAAATGTTGATGATTCGGATACGCTTCAGGGCGGTAACCTCATAACCTAAATATTCGCACATTCTTCGAATCTGTCGATTCAGTCCCTGCGTCAAGATAATCTTGAAAATATACTTGCTGACTTGTTCGACCTTGCATTTTCGAGTCACTGTATCTAAGATAGGAACACCGTTGCTCATTCTTTCGATAAAGCGGTCGGTGATGGGTCTGTTGACGGTTACCGTATATTCTTTCTCGTGGTTGTTGCGGGCTCTCAAAATTTTATTGACGATATCGCCATCGTTTGTCATGAAAATCAAGCCTTCACTGGCTTTGTCTAGACGTCCGATAGGAAAAATCCTTTTCGGATAATTGATATAATCGACAATATTGTTTTTGACTTCCAAGTTGGTCGTACATTCTATACCTACAGGCTTGTTAAAAGCAAGATATACCGGCTTGTCTCTTTTTTCGACAATCAGCCTGCCATCAATACGAATTTCATCTTCTGTAGAAACCTTTGTTCCCATTTCTGCTACATTTCCATTGATGGTGACACGGCCCTCTTCGATAAGCTTGTCGGCTTCACGGCGGGAACAATAGCCCGTTTCGCCTATGAATTTATTGAGTCGCTTGAGATTTTCTTCCATAGGGCAAAGGTAGGGTTAATTTGTATTTTAGAAAAACATCAGGAAAATTTATATAAGTCGCTTTAAAACAACTAAATATTAACGCGCGCCAAAACTATGTGTCTTAAAATTATATATCTTGCACCAAATTTAGAGTACTAATCAATTAAGCTTATTATTTTGAAAAAAATTACCTTGATTATTCATTTGATCCTGCTTTCGATAGTAGCTTCCTACGGACAAAACAGGAAAGGAGATTTTGCCTTAGAAAAAGGCAGTAATGCGCACGAGCTATATGTTTCGTTTGATACATCATTGCATTTTGATGAAACATCGTATAATACAGTAGCACAATCAATCCCAGGGTTTAAGGCACTCCAACAGGAATATGGTCTAATTCTAGAAAAAGGAATAGAAATTTCTGATGTAAAGCTTGATGAATTAGAACAGAAAGCTATCGAATTGACAGGCAAAGGGCATTCGGTTGCAAAACTGCGAAACATACTTAAGATAAAAATTAATAATCCTACAAACGATAGGCTGCTTGCGCTAGCAAAAAAATTAGAAGAATTTCCAGAAGTTGAATATTGCTCGTTGAGTTCCTTGGAACCTATACAGCCGCCTGCTGATATTCCGCCAACAACTCCTAATTTTGAAGTAAATCAGACTTATATCCAGCCTAATCCGGGAGTCAACATGACGTATGCATGGGGATTAAACCTTACTGGCGCTGGCATTAGAATTCGTGATGTCGAATACGGTTTTAATAGCGAGCACGAAGATCTTAACGAAAGAAATGTAATATTAGCACCAGGAATGAACATTTCATCTAGTGTGACGACAAGTTATTCAGAACATGGTACCGCCGTTTTTGGAATTGTTTATGGCGACAAAGGTGCTTATGGTATTTCCGGTATGGCTTATGGAGCAGCACAAATGATGCTGGCTCCTGAGTGGCAGACATCAGGCTACAATCGCGTTGCAGCAGTTACTCAGGCTATCGCTAATTCAGCTGCCGGGGATATTTTGATTTATGAAATGCAGGCAACCGGAGCTCAAGGAAACTACGGTCCGGCCGAATATGTGGGTGCAGTTTGGGATCTAACCAAAGCAGCAACCGATGCAGGGATAATAATTGTAGCAGCAGCAGGAAACGGAGCGGAAAATTTAGATTCGGCACCTTACCTGAATTATAGAAACAGAGGAAACAGCGGTGCCATTATGGTCGGAGCTGGTGATAATACCATCAATCATAACAAGCTTTCTTTTAGTACCTATGGTGCTAGGGTAGATGTGCATGCTTGGGGAACTGGCGTTTTTGCATCTGGTTATGGAGACGCCCAACAGATTGGCGGCGATTTCAACCAATACTATACTAATTTTTCTGGGACTAGTTCGGCAACGCCAATAGTCGCTTCTTGCGCAATCGTGTTGCAATCGTATTACCATAGCCTTACGGGCAACTACATGACGCCTGTACAAATGAGGAATCTTCTTCAATCTACTGGAATACCACAAGGAACAGGCGGTAATATCGGGCCAATTCCTAACATGCAGGCAGCTATTCTTCAAGTGCAGAGTGAGTTTTTAAGTGTGGATGAGGTTAGCGGGTTGGAGTTTATTGTATATCCGAATCCAGCAACAGACAGGCTGACGATCAAGACAAAAGACTTATCTGCAGGCGCAAGAGTTGAGATTTGTAATGCTGTAGGGCAACGCGTTTATGGAGCTGCAATCTCTGAAGATAATGCAATCGATTTGAGTTCTTTTTCTCAAGGATTGTACTTTGTGAAGGTCGTAGACGGAAATAGGTCGGAAACCAAAAAGATCATTAAGAAATAACTGAAAAGAGCATCGATTACGATGCTCTTTTGTTATCCATATAATTTCCTTTATCGAATAAAAAGGAACAAATCTTCTTGTATAAGATATCGTCATGCATGCTATGGCCTAAGCCGCGGGTTTCAATAAAGGTAGCTTCTTTCCATGAACTTACTATCTTTTTAGCTTCTTCAAAAGAAACCACATCATCATCGATATCATGGGCAATTAAGCCTTTTACTTTTATTCTGGAACCAAATATCTTTCCAGAAAACTCTTCTACCTTAATTTTGAAATGCTCTAGAAAATGATTTTCGATCATGCTGATAGTTTTCATATTCAAGCTTAATAGCTTTGCATAATTTAGGACTAAAGTCTGCAAGTCAGACGGAGCGCCTAAGAGTACCATCTTTTCAATCGCTTTGTTTTGATAAAGATGCTGGTAGTATAAAGAAGTAGCACCTCCCATAGAATGACCGATTAAAAACTGCGGCTTGTATTTTTCGACAACGACATCTACAAATTCAGCATATCTCGGAACGTTGAACTCTCTTCCCGAAGATAAGCCGTGAGCTGGAGCATCTAACGCGATAATCGAACACCCTGATTGTTTTAGGTAGGGAAGGAAATTTTCCCAACGTGAAGCATTGCTTTCCCAGCCATGGACTAAAAGGACATAGGTGTCGTTGCCTTCCCAGATATAGACAGGGAATTGATGTTCTCTCATCTCCAGAATTTCAGTCTTGGCATTTTTTAAGACTTCGGGCATCTGGTCTGAAAAAAGCTTTCCTGTTCTCGGTTCGCTAAAAAACTTATAGGCCAATTGCGACGCTTTTTTTGGCGACACATAGCTAAGGAGATTAATATATAATCCGATAGATTTGGCGAGAAGCAGGTTGCTGATTTTTTTCATAAAAAAAGTCCCGATGATTATCGGGACTAAATATATCTAGAATTTTGAAAATAATTTCTCCATTTTTTCTTTTTCTTCATCAGCTAATGCTGCGTCGACTAAGATTCTTCCGGAATGCTCGTCGGTAATTACTTTTTTACGAGAAGCGATTTCCATTTGTGTTTGTGGCGGAATCGTAAAGAAAGAACCTGCTGAGGCACCTCTTTCAATTGAAACGACAGCTAGTCCGTTACGAACGCTGCTTCTGATTCTTTTGTAAGCTTGCAATAATCTTACCTCAATCAACGCTTCATATTCTGCTGATTTTTCAGAAAGGAAAGTTTCTTCTTTTTCTGTTTCAGACATGATAGCGTCTAATTCAGATTTTTTATGCTTTAAGTGAGACGATTTTGCTTCTAATTTTTCTTTAGAATCTGAAATCACTTGTTTTTTGTGCTCGATAGAAGCTTTCATTTCTTTAATTTGCTTTTCAGCCAATTGAATTTCTAGCTCTTGGAACTCAACTTCTTTAGTCAAAGAGTTGAATTCTCTGTTGTTACGAACAGTTTCTTGCTGTTTTGTATATTTTTTGATGGCTTCTTTATGTTCGTCGATAGCATTCTTTTTTACTTTGATCTGCTCTTCGATAACTTCCAAATCGTTTTTCAATTTGTCAAGACGTGTGCTCAAGCCAGCCACTTCATCTTCCAAATCTTCCACCTCCAAAGGCAATTCACCTCTAACATTTCTGATTTCGTCAATTCTTGAGTCGATTAACTGTAGATCATAAATCGCTCTTAACTTGTCTTCAACACTCAATTCTTTTGTAGTCGCCATATTCTATAAGTACTTAACTGGATTTGTATTTTCTTCTGATAAAATGATTGCAAAATTAGGAATTTTTTTCGTAAGATAATCAACTATATAATTTTTTGTATAGCGTTCACTTTCGTAATGCCCTATATCAGCTAAAAGTAGCTGATTTTCAGACTCATAAAACTGATGATATTTCAAATCTGCGGTCAAAAAAGCATCTGCTCCGGCCTGAATTGCCTTTTTAATTGCAAAACTTCCCGAACCGCCAAGCACGGCTACTTTTTTTATCGGTTTTCCAAGGTATTCGGAATGACGGATTCCTTCGGCTTTCATCTTGGTTTTTACAAATTCTAAAAACTCTTTCTCAGGCATTTCGATTTCTAGTTCGCCGACCATTCCCAAGCCTATATTTTGATGGGAATTCTGCAAATCATAAATTTCGTAGGCAACTTCTTCATAAACGTGATTTGAAAATAAAGCCTTTAAAATCTTGCTTTGCAGGTGTTTTTCAAAAGTGACTTCTATTTTTATCTCTGTATTTTCTACAAATTCGCCTCTTTCACCAATTTCGGGACTGCTGTTCTCGTTGCCTTGATAGCTGCCAATTCCCTGCGAATTAAAGCTGCAGTTTTCATAATTGCCGATATTTCCAGCGCCTGCGCCAAACAAGGCATTTCGTAATTTCTGGTGATTTTCTGGAATCGTATAAGTGATTAATTTTTGGATAAAATTTTCTTTAGGAACTAATATCTTTGTGTTTTTCAGTCCTAAAGTATCACAAAAAATCTTATTCACGCCATTTTGATGATTGTCTAAAGCTGTATGTACGGCATAAATTGCAATATCATTTTTGATGGCTTTCAAGACGGCACGTTCTACATAATTTTTTCCGATAATTTTTTTTAGCCCCGAAAATAAAATCGGATGAAAACAGACAACGAAATTGCATTTTTTTGAAATAGCTTCTTCGATTACGTTTTCTAAAGCATCATGGCAAACCAAAACTCCCGTGGCTTCATCGTCTTGATTTCCGACAAGTAATCCAACATTGTCAAAATCCTCTGCATAAGCTAAAGGCGCCATAGTTTCTAGGACCGAAATAATTTCTTTTATCTTCATAATTTTAAAAATTAGGCTTAAATTGCCAAAAAGCATGAATAGGCAAAGCAGAATTCAATAGTCGCAAATATGCCCTAGCTTTATGTTTCAAAGATAAAATATTATACTTTCGTACTATGATGTTATTGCGAAAAATACTTTTCCCTTTTTCTGTTTTATATGGTCTTATTACCAGCATTAGGAATTTTCTTTTTGACAAAGGGATTTTAAAATCGTATTGTTTTGACCTTCCCATAATAGCTGTCGGCAACCTGAGCGTTGGAGGAACGGGCAAAACACCGCAGATTGAATATCTGATTCGTCTGCTTTCTCCTAATTACAAGATAGCGACATTGAGTCGAGGTTACAAACGAAAATCAGAAGGTTTTGTCTTAGCCGATGAAAATTCAGATGCCGCAATTTTAGGCGATGAGCCTTTCCAGTTTTATAAAAAGTTTCCAAACATCCAAGTTGCTGTAGATGCAGATCGAAGGAACGGAATTGAGCAGTTACTGAAGATTTCACGGCCTGATATCATTTTGCTTGATGATGCTTTTCAGCACAGAAAAGTAAAAGCAGGGCTTTATGTTTTATTGACGGCTTATGGAGATTTGTATGCAGATGATTTTATATTGCCGGCAGGAAACCTTCGCGAAAGCAGAAATGGGGCGGAACGGGCAAAAATTATCGTAGTTACCAAATGCCCGCCAGATCTATCTGCCAAAGAACAAGATAGGATTCAGAAAAAGCTAAAAATTGATTCAGACCAAAAGTTATGTTTTACCTCGATAGCCTATGATGAATTTGTGTTTTCGGAAGAAAGGCAGCTTTCTGTTTCCGAAATCAAGCCTGTTGATAAATTACTTTTGGCAGGAATAGCCAAACCCGAACCGTTTTTTGCATATTTGCAAAGCGAAAACGATGTAATCCTGACATTTCCGGACCATCATCATTTTACGGAAAAAGACATTGTAGAGATAAAAAATAAAGCGCAGGATAAAAAAATCATCACGACCGAAAAAGATTTCGTCAGATTAAGAGGAAGGCTTCCAGACAGCCAGCTTTTCTATCTTCCGATAAAAAGCCATTTTATTTCTGGCGGTAATGATTTTGACAAAACTATTTTAAATTATGTGGGAAAAAGTTCAAGAAACAGTTAATTATATACAATCAAAAACTAATTTTTCGCCAGAATATGGAGTAATCCTTGGTTCTGGATTGGGAGGTTTTACCGAGGATATTCAGATTGAATTTACGTTGCCATACAACGAAATTCCTAATTTTCCGGTTTCAACGGTGCAAGGCCATAAAGGCGCTTTAGTGTTTGGAACTATTGGAACTAAAAAGGTGGTGGCCATGCAAGGCCGTTTCCATTTTTATGAAGGATATGACATGAAAGAAGTGACTTTCCCGGTAAGAGTAATGAAATATCTTGGCGTGCAGAAGTTGGTTGTTTCCAATGCTTCTGGAGGTGTGAATCCTTTTTATAAAGTGGGAGATATCGTCATCATTTACGATCATATCAACATGATGCCCGAACATCCGCTTCGAGGAAAAAATGATGAAAGATTTGGTCCGAGATTCGTCAACATGAGCGAGCCTTATTCTAGAGAATTGATCAACAAAGCCAAAGCGATTGCTATTGAACTGAACATCGAAGTGAAGGATGGTATTTATTACGGACTGCAAGGGCCGACATTTGAAACACTTTCGGAATACAGAATGGTGAAAATTCTTGGTGCGGATTGCGTTGGAATGTCAACGGTTCCTGAAGTTATTGTTGCCCGCCATATGGACATGCAGTGTTTTGGTATTTCTGTGATTACGGATATGGGCGACGAGCACAACATCGATACGGTTTCTCATCAAGAAGTATTGGAAGCGGCGAAAAAGGCTGAGCCAAAAGTTAGGACGCTTATCAAAGAGCTGATTTCTAGAAACTAATTGCTATTCATCGTTTCTGCAATAACCCTGTAGAAAGCTTCGGGATTGAATGGCTTGGTGATGACATCTGTCATTCCGAAGGAAAGCAGCATTTCTCTGTTTTCGTTTAAGGAAATGGCAGTTAATGCAATAATCGGGGTCTTCTTGTCGAATTTTCGAATGCTTTGGGTGGCAATGGTTCCATTTATGCCTGGAAGATGTACATCCATCAGTACCAAATCGTATTTGTTGTTTCTGACAGCTTCTATGGCGTCTTCTCCATTCTCGACAATTTCACATTCAATCTGCTTCTTTTCTAGCATTTTTTTGGTCACCATCTGGTTGATTTTGTTGTCCTCAACAAGAAGCACTTTTTTATCGATAAAATCACTATCGTTTGTATAGAGTTTTAAGATTTCATGGTCTTCAATTCCTTTATCTAATTCTAGGCTGAAATTAAAGTTAGATCCTTTTTTAATAGTACTTTCTAATTTGATCGTGCCGCCTAGCATTGTGACCAATCGTTTTACAATAGCCAGTCCTAAGCCAGTTCCGCCGTATTTTCTGTTGATTTCAACAGAGCCTTGCGAAAAGCTTTCAAAGATAATTTCTTGCTTTTCTTCTGGAATTCCAATGCCCGTGTCTACGATTTCAAAATAAATGTTCTGCTTGGTTTCTGTTTCGTCCAGAAGTTTTGCGCGGACAATTACAGTTCCGTTTTCCGTAAATTTTAAGGCATTATTGATCAGATTCATGAAAATCTGGGAAAGTTTTGTCGGGTCACCAGAAAATGTCTTGCAAATTTCAGGATCTATTTCCAATCCGAAATTGATGTTATTTTGGCTTGCGATTTCTTTTAGCGAATTCTGTATGTCAATTAGAAGCTGCCTAAGGTTGAAGCAGATTTTTTCAATTTCAATATTATTTGACTCGATTCGGTTGATTTCTAGGATTTCATTTATAAAAGTCAGCAGGTAATTTCCGGAAAACTTCAGCGACTTAAGGTAATCAATTTGCGATTTTTTTGGGTTTTCTTCAATCAAAAGGTGTGTGATTCCGTTAATGGCATTTAGAGGCGTTCGAAGCTCATGGCTTACGGTTGATAAGAACTCAGCTCTTGCTTGAGAGGCTTTTTCTGCCTTGTCTTTTGCGATTTCAAGTTCCGTATTTTTTTCCTGTAGCTGTTTGTTCGTTCTGTTCCGGATGATGTTGTTTTTATATAACGACAAGCTTAGTAGTGAGAGAATCGTAATCAAGGCAATGCTCAATACGCTGGTAAGCTTGGAAACTTTGATCAATTTTTTCTGCTCGCGATTTTCTTTGTCTTTTTGTTTTATGGTTTTCATTTGCTCGCTTTCTTTGAATTTTTCGAAAGCTTCTGCCCCAATTTTTTTGCTGTTTAACTGTATGATGGAATCTTTTAAGACCAAGTGTTTTTTCAAGTAAAGAAACGAATTATCGATGTCCATCATCATTTCATAAACCTCGCTGATTAGTTTCAAGATTTTGGATTTCTGCTCAAAATTATCGCTTCTTGAATTTAATTCTAAGGCCCGATTGAGGTAATTTAAGGCAAGATGGCTACGGCCAGCCTCGAACTCAATTGTGCCCATCTGGTACAAGGCTTCTGCCTTGGTCTTAAAACTGTCATCGTTATCAGGTTTGGCAATAATCGTATTGAAGATGGACGATGCTAATTGTGTTTTTCCTTTGGCCTTATAAAGAATTCCTTTCTGGAGATTTAGGAGTTCTTTTGCATCAGGAATCTCTATGATTTCATAAATCGCATTGGCTTTGTCAAAATAGATTTCTGCCACACCGTATTTTCCCTTTTCCATGTAACACAATCCGAGATTGTAATAGCAATAAGCCTGTTCAGTAGAAGGTTCTAGGTCATTATATAGCGAGATGCTGCGTACATATGTTTCAATAGCATCATCGTATTTTTTAAGTTCAAAATAAATGCTTCCCAAAAATGTATAAGCATTTGCTTCCTGTGCCTTGTCGCCTTTTTTTTGTGAAAACTCAATGGCATTTTGAGAACTTTCTAAAGCATTTTGATAATTATTGATCTTTAGGTTGAAACTTGCCAGCTGTATGTAGTAATCAACGCTGTCGACTTTTGTAGACGCGGTTTTTTTTTGCTGTGAATACAGCAGGGAATTAAATAAGAGAATAAAGAGTAGTGGTGGTAAATACTTCATTTTAAAGCCCTTGATAAGGGATAAAAGTAGCTATTTCTTATTTGTTAATGAAATTAAATCGATAATGCGCGAAGAATATCCGATTTCATTATCATACCAGCCAACAACCTTTACCATTTTGTCAATTACAGAGGTTAGCTGTGAGTCAAAAAGACAGGAATTTCTATTGCCTAAAATATCTACCGAAACGATAGGGTCTTCTGTATAGGCCATGAGTCCTTTGAATTCGTTGCTACAGGCATGTTGAAAAGCTTTGTTGATTTCTTCAATAGAAACTTCTCGTTTTACATAACAAGTAATGTCTGTCAAAGATCCATCGGGTACAGGAACACGAATACCGCTTCCTCCAATTTTGCCATCCAATTCAGGGAAAATTTTTGTCAGTGCTTTTGCCGCGCCCGTTGTTGTGGGAACGATAGATTGTGCCGCGCCTCTGGCTCTTCGAAGATCCTTATGAGGCTGATCGTGAAGGCTTTGGTCTGTAGTGTAAGAATGTACGGTGGTAATATAAGCTTGTTCGATACCACATAAATCATTGATGACTTTGATCATAGGTGCGGCGTTGTTTGTCGTACAGCTGGCGTTAGAAATGATTTTCTCCGTACCATCAAGGATATGTTCGTTTACGCCCAGAACAACCGTCTTAATCTTGTCGGTTTCTGAAGGGGCAGAAAGAATTACTTTTTTTGCACCCGCCAGGATATGAAGGTTGATTTCTTCAAAGGTCTTATATTTTCCTGTCGATTCGATTACGACATCAATATCGAGCGATTTCCAATCGAGATTCGAGATGCTTTTTTCATGAAAGAAGGGATAGGGTTTTCCATCGATGATAATATTCTCTTGATCAGAAGAACATTCAAAGGGCAAAACGCCATGAATACTGTCGTATTTCACTAAATGCGACATTGTTCTGTTGTCTGCAATATCATTGATGGCTACGACTTCGATAGTCGGGTGGTTAAGCAAAAGGCGGAATAAGTTTCTTCCGATTCTGCCGAATCCATTAATAGCAATTCTAGTTTTTAAAGTCATAAAGTTTTAAAGTCAACAAGTTTTTAAAGTCAGAAAAACAAAAGCATTTATAAAAACGGCTTTAAGGCTTTCGTCTTTTGATTTTATGACTTATAAAATGTGTTTTTGGGCTTTGTAAGAAGATCTCACCAAAGCACCGCTTTCTACATGGCGGAAACCTAGCTCCAAACCGATTTTTTCATATTTTGCGAATTGGTCTGGCGTGATAAATTCTTTTACCGGCAGGTGTTTTTTGCTTGGCTGCAAATATTGTCCTATGGTTACTACATCAACATTAGCATCGCGCAAGTCATGTAATGTTTGGATTACTTCTTCTTCAGTCTCTCCAAGACCTAGCATGATACCTGATTTGGTTCTATTGATTCCTTTTTCTTTTAGGTATTTTAAAACGGCCAAGCTCCTGTCGTATTTTGCTTGAATTCGAACCTCGCGAGTTAATCGTCTAACGGTTTCCATATTGTGCGAAACTACTTCTGGATTAGCTTCTACGATTCGGTCGATATTTCTTTCAATTCCTTGAAAATCAGGAATCAGTGTTTCTAGTGTGGTATTAGGATTCATTCTTCGGATGGCTTTTACAGTTTCAATCCAGATAATCGAGCCTCCGTCTTTCAAGTCGTCTCTGTCAACGCTTGTTACTACTGCATGCTTGATGTTCATGATTTTGATAGAGCGTGCCACTTTTTCAGGTTCGTCCCAATCAACCGTTTCTGGTCTTCCTGTTTTTACACCGCAAAAACCGCAAGAACGCGTACATACATTCCCTAAAATCATAAAGGTAGCAGTTCCTTCGCCCCAGCATTCACCCATATTCGGGCAACTTCCTGAGGTACAGATCGTATTCAGTTTGTATTTGTCTACTAATCCTCTAAGTTCTGTATATTTTTGGCCAATAGGTAGTTTTACCTTTAGCCATTTTGGTTTTCCTGTAGGTAAAACGGCAGTATCTAAAACGGTTTCCATAAACTCTATTTTGAAAGCACAAAGATAACGAATGTTTTTATTTAATACGTTAATGTGATGTTAGCGAAATACGGGTTTTTAGCCGGCATGAAAAAGTGAATCGTTCTTAAATAAAAAACCCTGCAGGCACAGTTCGCAGGGTTTTTTGAAAATAAAAATAGTTAACTACTCAAATTAATTATTTTTGATATCGACACTGATAGGCAGATTGTAAGCCGTTCTAACAGGTTTGTCATTTTGTATGCCAGGTTTCCATTTTGTTTTTATAGATTTCAAGACACGTATGGCTTCTTCGCCTAATCCGTATCCTGGATCTCTCAACACTTTGATGTTGCTCAACGTTCCGTCTTTTTCAACAACAAAATAGACAAAGATTTTCATTATTCCTTGCTCGTCGATTTCGGGAGTCTTGAATTTTTCCCCTACTAAAGCCAAAAAGTTCTTAATGCCTCCTGGGAATTCTGGGTTTGCTTGAAGCACTCCAATATTAAGTATTTCGTTTCCAGTATCGTTGCCCTTTGTTGTACCAGAGTCATACGTTGTTTCGTTTCCTTTTCCATCAGATGAACTGTTTCCGAGTGCAATGTTGCCCTTATTGTCTCCTGGATTATCAGAATCTCCTGTTTTGATGCTTTTGGTAGGATCTATCTCTTGTACTTCGTTGGGAGTGTCTTTCGCATCAGTTACAGTAGGGGTTACATTTTTGATTTGTTTTTCTGAAGATTTCTCAGGCTCTGATTTTTTAGCAGATGCCTCAGGTTTCGTCTTTTTGAAAATTTCTGTATTTACAAGGATTGCATCTGGAAGGACATAAGGAGCATCAGTGACGTTGGGCACTTCTTTTTTTAATAGTCCAGAAATTACAGGTATGCTAAGTAAAGAAGCACAAGCGAGTATTCCGAAAAACAATGCTTTTAAAGTAGTTCTTGGATTCTCTTGGCGTAGCTGGTACGCGCCATATTCCTTGTTTCTGCCTTCAAAAACAATTTCATTCCAGCTTTGTTTAAAAATGTTGAGGTTTGACATGATTGCATAATTTAAAGTTAGCGTAGATGTTTACCATAAGCTGGAATTGTTTAGTAGTATAACGAAATCGTTAACTTTTTTATTGTTCTTTTTTTAAAATTTTTGTAGGTTTTTTATATTTATAATTTGTAATGCGTTAATATGCTTTGTTATCCATAAAAAAAAGGCAAGCCTAGCTAGACTTGCCTTGAGATTTTGAATCTGATTTTGTTATTGAATAACTAATTTATTACTGAAATTTTTACCTTGTGTTTCGGTTTTTGTAATATAAATCCCAGCTGGAAGATCTACATCAATAGTATTTCTTCCTTCATTTAAATCGAAATTTTGGATAAACATGCCATTGATAGCGAATATGCTTATTGTGCCGCTTTCAGCCATCTCGATATTGATTTTTCCCTTGCTCGGATTCGGATAAATAATAGGTTTTGAAGTAGCGAATCCTGGAACCGATAAGGCGTCACAGCCAAAAGGTGTAAAAGTCACCGGTCCTAAAGTGTTGTCATCAATCTGATGGCTGATTACATTTTCGACATCGGCTGCAGTTGGTTCAGTCCCTTCAATCCAGCAATTGTTCATGGCCATGATTGGCAGCGCCGTATTGTTGAATAATGCGTATGTTGCTCCGCCATTTGCATTTTCGGAAAAAACATTGCCTCCTTCGTTCAAGGTAGCCGTATTTGTATCGCCAAGGTTGATTCTTGCTGTTCCGATAACCGTAATTCCCCAAAGATTTCTTCGGATTTGGTTACGGCTGGCAATAATATTCATGGTGGTAGCTCCTGAAGCGCTAAGTGAAATACCGCTTCCTCCTTGGGCAGGGATATTTTGGGTATTATTATTTTCAATAATATTTCCTCTGATGTATCCTGATGAAGCAGCTCCAATAACAGTAATGCCGTAACGATTGTCTGTAATAATATTGTTGTCAATAATGACTTTAAGCTGACCTCCGCCCAATAGGTTCGACGCTCCAATACCGCCAGTCATGATTTTGGTACGATCGCCTTTTATGGTGTTTCCGACGATTCGTAGCGTATCTGCACCACTCGGACCCATATTGATTTGCGGACGGTTTCCATTGGATTGGTTGTTTCCTTCTAGATAATTGTTGGTCAGTGTTGGAGCAACTGACTGATTGGCTCCTGAATTGAAAGCCGGATAAAAATTGAATAAGAACCTGGAATTGTTGATCAGCGCATTTCCGCCAGTTGAAAAGGTAATGGCCCCGCTTGTCGTTGTTCCGTTCGTATGATATGCCATTACGCAAGACTGCATTTCGAAGTCAGGCGTAGCCACCCGTATTCCTTTTCCGTAATTGATTGTCGTGTTCCTGAAATAACCACTGGAACCTGATTCAAAGGTAATGGTATTGTAGGGCGTGGCAGTGTTTGTTGCTATAATGGTAATAGCATCAGAATCAGATGTAAAATTTCCCTGCACAGTAATCTGTACATCTGCATTGATGTGTAATGTTACATCAGTATCGATTATGATACTGTCAGTAGGAGCAATCGTAAGGTTTTGTGATAAGGTGTAAATTCCTCCCGTGAGACTTACTGCCGAAGGAGCATTGGCCATCAAATCATCAAGGCTCCAGCTTACTCCGGTATTCGGAGTCGTAAATTGTGCTTTTGCTGCCGTGACAGAAAAAATCACGAACAGCATAAAAAATAATTTTTGTTTCATTTTAAGTATATCAATTGGTTAACCACATAAAATTACGATTTTTTGTAATAGTGGCTGTTAAAAAAGATAGGATTAAAAAGAAGTATTATCTTTTGTTTTTGATAATTTCAGCCAAGAGTTTTTTGGCACGGAGCAGTTTTATCTTCACATTACTCAAGGGTTCTTGTAGTTCTTCGGAGATTTCCTGATAGCTTAATTCTTGGAAATAGCGGAGTTGGATGACTTCTTGATAGTGAGGTTTGAGTTCTTTGATGAATTGCAGAAGACGTGACAAATTTTGCTCCGTAATCAATTTGTCTTCTGCGGAAGGAGAACTATCAGCAATATTATAGGCCTGATTGTCTTCTTCATCAGTAATATCAACGAAAAGCGTGGATCTTTTCTTGCGGAGCATGTCGATATGGACATTTTTTGCGATAGAAATAAGCCAAGTGTTGAATTGAAAATCAGGGTTGTAGGTCGAAATTTTGTCAAAAGCTTTTGCAAAAGTCTCGATTGTAATGTCTTCCGCGTCCGTTTCGTTTTGGGTTCTTTGGAGCATGAATCCGTACACCTCGTTCCAATAATAATCCAATAGAGAAGTGAAGGCAACTTGGTCTCCGATTTTAGCTTTCTCTATTTGTTTTTTTATTTCCAATGTACCGGCTTTGAAAAGATATTTGTTATAAAGATATTCAATTGCGTGAATATAAGCGCAATTTCTATAACAGGATACCAATACATAACATCTTTTTCTCTTAGTTTATTTGCGCCATAGCCTAAAGAAATCCAAGCAAAGATATATCTTCCGGCCACGATAGGCGTTATAATCATCCAATTGTATTGGAATGCAAGCAGGAGTATTGCCATGACTAGAAAAAGAAACTGTGACAAGAAGAAAATAGCAAGTTGCATCCTATCAAATGGTTTGTAGAAAGTTGCGGTTGAAACGTGCCTTCTTTTTTGGTCAAACCATTCCTTGAATGATTTTTTCGGTTCAGAAAAAGTGAAGCTTTCGGTCGAAAAGCAAATAGTCGTATTCTTTCCGCTTGAAGCTTGATTGATGAATAAATCGTCATCGCCAGATCGGATTTTCATATGGTCGATAAATCCGTTTACATTAAAGAATTCTTCTTTTTTATAAGCCAGATTTCGCCCAACGCCCATATACGGATGCTTCATTTTTGCCCATGAAAAATATTGGACAGCAGTCAGCATCGTTTCAAAACGTATGATTTTATTTAGGAAGGAACCTGCAATTTTCTCATAAGCCCCATAACCGAGGACAATTGTCTTGCTCATGGTGAATTGCGAGCTCATTTCTTTGATCCACTCTTTTGTTGACGGATAGCAATCGGCATCGGTAAACAAAAGATATTCGTTTTTGGCCGCTTTTATTCCTAAGGTAAGCGCGAATTTTTTATTGCCCCAGAAGGCTTCGTTATTCTGTACTTTTACTAAGCGTATGTTAGAATATTGTTTTTCAAATTCTTCGAAAATATCCAAAGTCGAATCGCTTGAAGCATCGTCAATCAAGATAATCTCGTAGTCGGGATAATTTTGCTCAGCCAGAAGCGGGATGAATTTTTTTACATTTTCTTCTTCATTTTTAGCGCAGACAATGACTGAAATAGGAATTCTTTTCGGAGTACTTTTCTGAGGCTTTGCAAAAGAAAATTTTCCAAAAACAATGATATAGTAGAATAATTGTACAGCTACAACCCCGATAAATGCATAAAAAATAATGTTCAACATATAAGCTTGGTGTCTTTAAAAAATGTGTGCAAAGGTACAATTGAAATGCGGAATTTCAATTCTGAATCTTAATTAAAATTAAGAAAATTATCCATTACGATTTTTATATTTTTTAATTGTTTTTCTGCAGGTTTTCTAACTGTTGATTTGGGTGGATTCTGACCATTTTATTAGCTCGGGTAAAACTTTGTTTGAGAATTCTATATGAATAACGCGTCTCCTTTTTTGGTTTGATGTCCTATTTGAACCGTGCAGAAGCAAAGGTTTCATAAGCATGATGCCGCCGGCTTCAACATTGCAGAAGATTTCTTTTTCATTTGCATAATTGATAGTTTCAGGCCTAAAGATTTTTTTTAGATGTGAGCCATCAATAACTTTTAGAGCACCATTATTTTCATCGGTATCATCAAGATGGATTCTTATAGTAAAAATATTTTCAAGGATATCCAAAGGCGGCTGAACGGCAAATTGATTGTGTTTTGATGTCCAAGGACCGAAACCTTCAATGCTTTCTTTTTTGTCTACAGAAATTGTCAGGTCTTGATGGTAAGCGACGAACCAATTTGATTTTTCTGGTTTGTCGAAGTATATAGATTTTACAATAAAAGCATTTTTTTCAATAGCATTGATAATTGATTTTAGTTTGTCATTAAAAACCATCGACTTTATTTGAGGCAATTCCTTGATGAACTGCCTGATAGCAAATAGATTTTCTGATTTTCTAAAGATTGGACTGGAAGTGTCCTGGCTGTTAATGAACTCTTTGATAGAATTAATTTCCTCTCGCGAATACACAGAATTAATTATCGTAAAGCCTCTTTCTTCAAGCTCTTTTTTGTCTAGAAAGTCATCCATACAGATTTTAAGGATAAAATTTTCTGAATTTTAGATCACGTTCACTTCCGCTTCAATTTCAATATCGAAAAGCTCTTTTACCGTTTTTTGGATGTCTTTTGAAACATTCAAGATTTCTTGTCCGGTAGCGTTTCCGTAATTGACTAAGACTAATGCTTGGTTTTTATGTATTCCCGCATCGCCAAAACGCTTTCCTTTAAATCCAGCTTTCTCGATGAGCCATCCGGCAGGAACTTTTACTTCGGTTTCCGAGACGCTATAGCTCGGCATTTCAGGATGTAAAAGATGGATTCTTTCGAAATCGCTTTTCGAGATGATAGGGTTTTTGAAAAAACTTCCACTGTTACCTAGTTCTTTAGGGTCAGGCAATTTGCTTTGGCGGATTGCGATAATTGCATTGCTGACGTCTTTTAGCGTTGGTGTCACAATATCTTTTTTGGTAAGCTCGGCCGCGATATCTCCATACGAAATATTGATTTTGTGCTTTTGCTTTGTAAGCTTGAAAACAACAGAAACGATGATATATTGGCCTTTGGCTTCATTCTTGAAAATGCTTTCGCGGTATCCGAACTTGCATTCTTCTTTCGTAAATTTCTTAATTTCAAAGGTTTCAATGTTCATTGCTTCGCAGAAGACAAAAGTATCCTTGATTTCTGTTCCGTACGCGCCAATATTCTGTATAGGCGTTGTTCCTACATTACCGGGAATCAGCGACATGTTTTCTAATCCGCCAAAATCTTGGCCGATGGTCCACAAGACAAATTCATGCCAGTTTTCGCCGGCTTTGGCTTCAACCCAGACAGCATCTTCTGTCTGCTCAATGATTTTCTTTCCTTTTAGGTCAACGTGGATTGTCAGTGCGTCTATGTCTTGGGTCAGCAGCATATTGCTGCCGCCGCCCAGAATGAATTTTTTTTGTGTTGGGTTTTCCTGCAGAACTGTTTTGAGTTCTTCAACAGAATGCACCGAAACGAATTGCTTTGCTTTGGCTTCGATGCCAAAAGTATTGTAGTTTTTAAGGGAAAAATTAGCGAGAATTTCCATTATGATGAGGAATAAAAATGAACGGCAAAAGTACTTTAAACGATTTGTAATTCATAATGAACTACTCGGTATTTAGACCGCGAGTTAAAAAATCGTTCAAAGGCTTGGCGGTAATCAATTTTTTTGCAGTTTTTTTGACAAAATCTTTTTCAAATAACGACTTGTCGTCTAGTTTTTGAGATACAGTAAAGCTCTTGAGCTTTAAGAATTCAATTGCCGGATGGTCTTTTTCATAATCTTTTGGAGCTGTTTTTAAGGAATTGGCTTCTGTCCTGTCTAATTCTGGATATATCTTTTTAAAATCTTTGTCGTTTACGATTTCTTCTAAATCTTCATAGAAATAGGCGATTTCTTTGCGTACCTTTTTTAAATCAGCTGCTTCTGGCACATGCAATCCTACGGCGATAAAACTACCTCCTTTTTCGATATGGACATAATAACCAGGAGAATTGCTGTGATTTTGGTCGGTTGTCATCCAGATGCCCATGTGGGTTTTATATGGCGATTTGTCTTTCGAAAAACGAATGTCGCGATTGATCCTGAAAGCACATTTTTTAGGTTCTAGATTTCGGAGCGAATCGTCAAAAGGAACCATTTCTTCCAAAAAATCAGAAATCAGCTGATGATATTCTTTTTTGTATTCTTCGTAATATGATTTGTTAGCCAAAAACCATTCGCGGTTGTTGTTTTCTTTGAGGTCTTCTAAAAATTGAAGCGTTTTTGGTGAAAGCATTTTGATCGGAATTTAAGTTATGGACTGTTTTTCAGCCTAACAATATTAAGAAAATTTATTGGATTAGTTTTTGTGAAATTGGGTAATTTTAAAAGCTTTTATTGCAGTACTTTCAGCAATTTTGAATACAATTCTTCTCGATTTATGGGTTTGATTATTAGCTCGTCGGCTTGTATGCTGGACAGCTCAATCGAATTCATGTAACTGTCGCCTGTTATAGCTATAATAGGTGCCATGGCATTTTTGCTATCCATGTTTTTGATGTCTTTTATAAGGTCGATTCCAGAAGCATTGGCAATCTGAAGGTCGGTCATGATAATGTCAACGGTTTCTTTTTGCAGGTATTCTTTTATCGTATTTTCAGAACTGAAGCCTATCATGGTGAAATTGATATCGGACAATATTTTTTTTAATACTGCCATCACCATAGCGTCATCGTCTACTACTGCAACTTTGATTTTGGCGTTTCCATAAGTGTTAATCAATTTTGTTTGGCTTGTTTCCTGAGTAGCATCTGATTTTTCTAAAAACAGATGGAAAGAGATCTCAGTTCCTTTGCCGAGCTCGCTTTCTACCGCAATTTCTCCGTTGTATAATTCCACGATTTCTTTACATAGGCTAAGGCCTAGTCCAGCGCCAAAACCGACTTGTTCGGTATGGTGCTTGCTTTGGTAATATTTGTCAAATATTTTTTCTAAATCCTCTTTTGGAATTCCTGCTCCGGTATCTTGAATTTTTACGTCAAACCTGAATTTTTCTCCTATATCAGTAAACTGGCAATACACTGTGATATTTCCTTTTGAAGTAAATTTTATGGCGTTTCCGATCATGTTATAAAACAGCTGATGTATTTTTCCACTGTCAACCCAGACTTGTTTTTCTAAGGAATCATCAACGTGTGAGATCAGTTCTATTTTTTTGGCATCTGCTAACGATCGCAACGATTCCAGTATTGCTGAAACTTCATCTTTAAGGATAATTTTAGAATTGTATAAAACCAGCTTTCCGTTTTCATTTTTGAAGAAATCCAAAATCTGGTTTACGGTAATCTGTAGCGAATTTGACGTAAAATTCAACGATTTGGCCATTTCGCTTTGTGAGCTGTTCATTTTTGTAGCTTTCAGTTTGTGAGTCAGATTCGAAATAATGCTCAGCGGAGAACGCATTTCATGACTCAACATTCCGATAATACGATTTTTGAATTCTAGATTTTTCTCGGCTTCTATTTTGGCAGCAGCTAATTTCTTTTCGAAATGGTAGGCAAAAATAGAGTAGAGCAGTAGCAGTCCCGTGCATACTGCCATTACTATGATTAAGATGGTAATCAGGCTTCGTTTGTTCCGTAGATTTTCTAATGCTTTTTCAAATTGCAGCTTGTTGGATTCTTGCACCGATTTGTCATATAAAAGGATAATGTCTTGGCTATTTTTCAAGATTTTTTTATTGACAATCATAAGCTCGCGGTCAATTTCTCTTAATTTAGAATAGGTATTTTTCAATCGCCCAAATTCTTTTTCGTAATGCTTTTGTGTGGTATTGAAAATCATAGCCATCTGTTCTTCTGGCGTTCCAGTCTTTTCGACCGAGCCGTACATCATGGTCATATAATAATGAAGTTCCTCTTTTTCTACATCATATTTTCCAGCGATAGCGTTGCCGATTCTCGTAAAAAAGCCTTTTCTTTCCACGCCATCTGTAGAACGTATTGTGTCATACGAAATCGAATTCAGGACTTTCTTGTGGTTATAAGGCTTCAGATTAAATTGCTCCAGCTTTTCTTCAGAAAAAGGATCGACTCTGTATTTTATCAATGAGTCTAATTCTTTTCGGAGCACGATAATCTTTTTTTCTTTTTCTTTTTTGCTTTGGATGTTAGGAAGCGCTTCCTCGTCTTTATTCATGACATGGTTAAGGCTGTCCAGATAAGAAGTCATTTTTACGAGCGAATTACGGTATTTATGCAGCGAGTTCAGGTCGTAATTGTACAAGTATTCCATGAAAGAATTTTCTGCATCGAAATAATTTTTTGTCACTTCGCCAGAATAAGTCATCACCAAGCTTTGTTTGCTGGCTTTTTGGAAAGAATCCGCAAGTTCGTTTTCGTTGGTATTTTGATTGTACCATAAAGAAAAAATCAGCACTTGCAATAAAATAACAAAAATAAAAAGTCCGCTGTGGATTGCTTTTCTGTGTTTTAGTGAAGCTAACATTTGTGCAGGTTTAAGTTAAGAAAGCCAATAGTCAGAACGTTTTTCGCATTCAAAAACAAACCGGGGAAGTTTGTAGATTAAAAAAGGTATATAAAATTAAGAAAACTTATGTTAAATGGTAGAATAAGTTCTAAGAATTTTAAACATAAAATCTAGGAGATAACCGATTTTTCGGAATTAAAGATTGAAAATCTTATAGCTTTGGTGCATTGATTTTATGACAGTTTCCGTGCGTTCAGGATGAGTATCCGATATAAATAACTGTCCAAAATCATCATTGTTGACCATTTCGATTATTTTTCCAACGCGAGTTTCATCCAGTTTATCAAAGATATCGTCAAACAACAATATTGGATTTTGCTTGCTTTGCTTTTTGACAAATTCAAACTGAGCCAATTTCAGGGCAATCAAAAAGGATTTCTGCTGGCCTTGTGAACCAAATTTTTTTATAGGATGGTGGTCGATTTCAAAAGACAAATCATCTTTGTGGATTCCTACTGTGGTATAATGCAAGACGCGATCTTTTGCCAGACTTTCTTCAAATAAGGCCAGCAGGTCTTTTTCATGCAACTGACTTTCGTAAACCAGCTGTACTGTTTCAGCATTCCCAGTTATAGCTTGATGGTGCTTGTTGAAAATTGGTATAAAATCTTCTAAGAATTGTTTTCTCTTTTCAAAAATAGAATGTCCCAACTCATGAAGCTGTTCGTTATAGATGCTCAAGGTTGTGTTTTCGAAAACATGATTCAAGGCGAAATATTTCAACAAAGCATTTCGCTGGATGATTACCTTTTGGTATTGAATCAGCTGTTGTAAGTAAGTAGCATCCAATTGCGAAATGACAGAATCAATAAACTTTCTTCGGGTTTCGCTTCCTTCAACAATCAAGTCACGATCGGCAGGAGAAATAATGACTAATGGGATAAATCCGATGTGGTCAGAAAACTTTTCATATTGTTTTCCGTTTCTTTTCAGGATTTTTTTCTGTCCTTTTTTTAGGCTGCAGACAATTTGTTCATTCCTTTCGTCTTTTTCAAACTCGCCGTCGATTACGAAAAATTCCTCATCATGTTTTATGTTCTGCACCGCCAATGGATTGAAGTAGCTTTTGCCATAAGACAAATGATAGATAGCATCGAGCACATTCGTCTTGCCGATGCCGTTTTTGCCAACAAAACAGTTTATCTTGCTGTCAAACTCGAAATTTGCTTCCGAAAAGTTTTTATAATTGAATAAGGATATTTTTTTTAAATACATCTGCAAACGCCAGCTGATAGTGAGAACTTTGTAATTTTTACCATCATTTTTTTAAGAGCGTGCAAATTATTGAAAAATAACGACAAAAACATCTTTTACATTTGAATAAAAATTTTATTTTTGCACCTCACTAAATTAAAAATTAATGGCAACATATAACAAAAGAGGATATAAGGCTCCTAAACCAAAAGAAGAAAACGAATTCGAACCAGACCCAATTGATGCAATATCAGAAAAAGATAGCACGACTGCAGGAGTATTCAATTCTTTAGATGAAGGTGCTTCTAGAACCGAAGAATGGGTTGCTAAAAATCAAAAAGGAATTTTCATCGTTATTGGTGCTGTTGCACTTTTGGCTGCTGGATACCTTTTATACAAGAAATTTATTGTAGAGCCTAAAGAAGAGGAAGCTACAAACGTAATGTTCCAAGCTCAAAAACATTTTCAAGAAGCAACAGATTCTCAAGACCCAAAGGTGAGCGATTCTCTGTATGCGCTTTCGCTTAAAGTTTCTGAAGGACAGCCAGGATTTATTCAAATCGCTGAAGATTACTCAGGAACGGATGCCGCAAACTTGGCAAACTATTATGCAGGTATGGCTTACTTGAATACTAAAAAATATAAAGAAGCAATTGACTATCTTGAAAAATTCAGCTCAGACGATATGATTTTGTCAGTAGTAGCAAAAGGTGCTATTGGTGATGCCTTTTCTCAATTGAATCAACCAAAAGAAGCGTTAGAATATTACATCAAAGCTTCTGAAATGAACCAAAACGATGTGACTACGCCACGTTTCTTATTGAAAGCGGGTCAGACTGCTTTGGTATTGAAGCAAAAAGAAGCAGCGTTGAAATATTTCACTGAAATCAAAGAGAAATACGAAACTGCTCCTGAGGCGATGAATATTGATGCAATGATTGGATTGGCACAATAATTAGATTTCAGTTTTCAGATTTCGTTTTTGGGAATCTGTAAAACCGAGTCGCAACCTAATTACAATGGCTACAGCTAATAAAAACTTATCAGAATACGATAAAAATACGATCCCAAGCGCGAAAGATTTTCGGTTTGGGATTGTTGTTTCAGAGTGGAACGACAAAATAACCGAAGGCCTTTTTTCGGGTGCAGAAAAAGCGCTTTTAGATTGTGATGCTTTACCAGCAAATATTGTTCGTTGGAATGTTCCGGGAAGCTTTGAGCTTATTTATGGCGCAAAACGAATGATAGAGACCCAAAATGTCGATACGGTTATTGTTATCGGATGCGTAATCCAAGGCGAGACCAAGCATTTCGATTTTGTCTGCGAAGGCGTTACTCAAGGCATCAAAGACCTGAATGTTCAGACAGATGTTCCTGTTATTTTCTGCGTACTAACAGACAATAACGAACAACAATCGATCGATAGAAGTGGCGGTATTCACGGAAACAAAGGGACTGAAGCGGCAATTGCGGCTATAAAAATGGCTTATCTGAGACAACAGTCTTCAAAATAAAAGGAATTAACCCAATAGATGAAGCCTATTTCCGTTATCAGAAATAGGCTTTTTTATGTGAAAAACTTTCGGGTTTTCCTATTTTCTAATTTTTCAATTGTTATATTAATTATGTAACTTTGGAAGTCAACAAATTTACAGAATGTCGAGTATAATTCAATTGCTTCCCGATCATGTCGCCAATCAGATTGCTGCTGGAGAGGTCGTCCAAAGACCTGCATCCGTAGTAAAAGAGCTTCTCGAAAATGCGGTCGATGCAAAAGCCACAGATATCAAGCTGATTATTAAGGATGCCGGAAAATCACTGGTGCAGGTCATCGATAACGGACTAGGAATGAGCGTTACCGATTCTCGTTTGTGCTTTGAGCGCCACGCTACTTCAAAAATCCGCGTGGCCGAAGATCTGTTCTCGTTGCATACGAAAGGTTTCCGCGGTGAGGCTTTAGCTTCTATTGCTGCAATTGCCCATGTGGAAATGAAAACCAGGCAAGAACAAGATGAATTGGGAACGCACCTGATTATTGAAGGGAGCAAATTTGTTTCTCAAGATGTGGCCGTTTTGCCAAAAGGGACGTCTTTTTCTGTAAAAAATCTTTTCTTTAATATTCCGGCAAGGAGAAATTTCCTGAAATCGGACACAGTGGAGCACCGCCATATTGTCGATGAATTCCAAAGAGTTGCGTTGGCTCATCCTAACATTCATTTTACGATGTATCATAACGGGAGCGAGCTTTTTAACCTTCCAGCGTCGAATTTCCGTCAGCGTATCGTGAATATTTTTTCAGGAAAGACAAATGAAAAATTAGTTCCGGTACAAGAAAGCACGGAAATAGTAGGCATACAAGGTTTTGTCAGCAAACCCGAATTTGCAAAGAAGAATAGGGGAGAGCAATTTTTCTTCGTCAACGACCGTTTCATTAAAAGCGGCTATTTGCATCATGCAATCATGGCAGCGTATGAAGGGTTGCTGAAAGACGGTTGCCAGCCGAGTTATTTCATCTATTTAGATGTGCCTCCGAATACAATCGATATCAATATCCATCCAACAAAAACAGAAATAAAATTTGACGACGAGCATGCGCTGTATGCTATTTTGCGTTCGTCTATAAAACATAGTCTCGGACAATTTAATGTGGCACCCGTTTTGGATTTTGACAGAGATTCAAATTTGGATACGCCATACGATTACCAAAATAAGGAAGCTTCAATGCCGTTAATTCAGGTGGATGCTAATTTTAATCCTTTTGGAGATCCTGCGCCTACAAAATCGTATACAAGCGGAAGTGGTAGCCATAGTAGCAGCCTTAGCGGAGGAGGAAGTTCTTATAGAAAACCCGAACCTTCAAACTGGGAAAGCTTGTATGTAGGATTGAAACAGGACACAGAAACTATTACCGAAATCCAAGATATTCAGTTTGAGTCGGAAGAAGTGACAGGTTCTCTTTTTGACGAAAAGGAAGTAGAAGAAGCGATTTATAGAACGTATCAGATCCATAAGAAATATATCGTCAGTCCGATTAAATCGGGGATGGTAATTATCGATCAGCAGCGAGCGCACCAAAGAGTCCTGTATGAACAATTTTTGACGAATATGACCGTCAATCAAGCTTCGAGCCAGCAATTGCTGTTTCCGCTGAATCTTTATTTTTCTTCTTCCGAGATAAGCCTTATTTCTGAATTGGAGCAATCATTAGTCAATACCGGATTTGTATTTGAAGAAGTTAATGAAGATAGCGTTGTTATTTCTGGTTTGCCAGTCAATGTGACAGAAAGTGAAGTCTCGATCCTGCTGGAACAATTATTGAGTGATTTGCAGGACGGCATTCCTGAAAGCAGCTTTAGCCAAAATGACACGATTGCAAAATCGATGGCGAAAAGCCTGGCTGTCAAGACAGGAACTTATTTGACCGAGAAAGAACAAGAAAATCTCGTGAACGGGCTTTTTGCCTGCAAGGAGCCGAATGTTTCGCCTTTTCATAAACCTACCTTTATCACGATGCGTGTTGAAGACTTAGACAAAAAATTTGCAATATGATGAATATCACGCCTGTAGTCAAGCAGCTACTGATTATAAATATTATATTTTTTATTGGATCGCAGTTAATTGGAAATAGCGAAATCGCTTACCATTATTTGGCGCTTTACTTTTTTGAAAATCCACAATTTTATGCTTGGCAGCCTTTGACGCATATGTTTATGCACGGGGGCATTATGCATATTTTCTTCAATATGTTTGCTTTATATTCTTTTGGAAGCGCTTTAGAACACTTTTGGGGCGGAAAAAAATTCTTGTTTTTCTATATTTCTTGCGGTCTTGGTGCTGCGTTGCTTCATACGGGCGTTAATTATTATTTCTTTCATAGCGGCTTGACAGAACTTGTGAATGCAGGGTTTTCTGAAAAAGATATCTTAGAATTATTAAATAAAGGCATGTTTAATCAACAATGGGTTCAGGTTTTAGGACAATCAGGCATGGATAATTTTGCAAGTTCGTATCTTACTCCTGCGGTCGGTGCTTCAGGAGCAATTTATGGATTATTGGTTGCCTTTGCATTTATGTTTCCAAATGCTGAATTGATGATGTTGTTTCTTCCCATCCCGATAAAGGCCAAATACTTTGTTCCGGCTATTATTGCCTTAGATTTATTTTCTGGTGTAACCGGAGTGTCCATCTTTGGCGGAGGAAATATTGCCCACTTTGCACATGTTGGTGGAGCTGTTGTAGGTTTCCTTATGATGTGGTATTGGAAGAAAAATCAATTTCATAACAATCGTTGGAGTTAATCTTTTGTATATGGGAATTATTGATGATCTAAAAATGCAATATAAAACAGGAGGGATTACACAGCAGTTAATCTTCTGGAATATCGGCATCGCCATACCTTTATTTTTGCTGTATTCTTTTTCAAGTGATACTTATTTGTCTATAATGTCATGGTTACAGTTAACGTCCGATCCTTCGGAGTTTATTGTTAAACCTTGGACTATATTGACCTATGGCTTTCTTCATGTCGGGATACTGCACCTGCTTTTCAACATGATCATGCTCAATTTTGCAGGCAGGTTGTTTTTGACTTTTTTTACACAGAAGCAATTTTTAGGAGTTTATATTCTTGGAGCTATTTTCGCAGGATTAGTCTTTATCGGTTCCTTTTTTCTTTTTAATGTAAAAGCACCTATTATTGGAGCTTCTGGTGCTATTATGGCCGTTCTTATTGGTTCGGCGACGTATGCCCCTTTATATCAAATTAGACTATTGCTGATTGGAACTGTCAAGTTATGGCATATCGCTTTTGTCTTTTTGATTTTAGACTTGATTCAGCTTCCAACAGATAACATGGGCGGACATATTGCACATTTAGGAGGAGCATTATTTGGATTTGCTTACATAAAGATATTGCAGAATGGGACAGATTTAAGTCTTATCGTGACTAAAATCATTGACTTTTTTGCCAATCTATTCAAGCCTAGAAAAGGAACGCCTTTCAAAAAAGTACACAGAAATGTCAGCCAGCCTAAGCCGAAAACAGCCAGCAAGATTGTTGTTAAAGATAAAACCCAACAGCAGATAGATGAAATTTTGGATAAGATAAGCCAGTCTGGTTATGACAGCCTTACGAAAGAAGAAAAAGAATTTCTTTTCAAGGCAGGAAAATAAAGAAAGTTTTTTAATCTTTGTTAGAAACCCAAAATAGTTTACCTAAAAATGAAGAACCTTTCATGGTTTAATAAAGCAATGTTTTTCTTCAATATAGTGCTGACTGTATTGACGTTTGTTGCTTATATTTTACCTTTTTTGGCTCCTAAACTATTTCCTATTTTATCAGTATTGACCTTGATGCTGCCGTTCATGCTGATATTAAACCTGCTCTTTTTTATGTATTGGGGCATTCAGATGAAAAGGCAGATTCTGCTTTCTTCGCTCGTATTGCTCATGGGTATTACATTTATCAATAAATTTTATAAATTTTCGACTACAGACTTGCCGGCTTCTGATAATGATTTTACGGTAATGAGTTATAACGTACGTCTTTTTAATCTTTACAAATGGATTGAAAGAGACGATGTACCTGAATTGATTGCCAACTTTATCAACGACAAGAATCCGGATATTTTATGTATTCAAGAATATTCTGAAGGGAAGATTAATTTGAGGGCCTACAAGCATAAATACATCCTAATGAAAGGGGATAAGACGTTAACCGGACAGGCCATTTTTTCTAAATTTCCGATAATTGGAAAAGGCGATATCGTATTTCCGAACTCCAGCAATAATGCAATTTATGCCGATATCAAAAGAGGGAAGGATACGATTCGCGTCTATAATATGCACTTGCAGTCTATCAAGATTACGCCAGATGTGCATGAAATCAATGAAGACATAAACGGTATTAACGAGCAGAAATCCAAAAAGATGATCAAAAGGATGAGCGAGGCTTTCAAAGAGCAGCAGGAGCAGGCGGAAATCATCATGAACCACAAGAAGAACAGCAAGCTTCCTGAAATCATCTGCGGGGATATGAACAATAGTGCTTTTTCATTTGTGTACAGAAATATACGCGGAAAGCTGAATGATACTTTTGAAGAAGCTGGAAGCGGTTTCGGAAAATCATATAACTTTAAATATTATCCAGCAAGAATCGATTATATTTTTGCGGACAAAAAAATGCAGGTCAAAAATTTTGAAAGCTATCCCGATTTTGTCAATTCCGATCACTTTCCGATCATGACAAGGCTTGCAATCGAAAACCCATAATAAAGGCTAAAGAGATTGTTTTTTCAGATATTCTAAGGAATATCTTCCTTCATTGAATAGCAAGTCCAAAATGCTTAAATTGTTCAGATAGCCATGCTTTTCTTCAAAAACTTGGGTGTATGGTTCAAATTCTAAAGTATCTTTTTTGCCATTTGCCAAAGGCCTGAAATCTGAAAAAGCGGGAGCTTCATGGAAATATTCTTCGGTTTTTCCATAGTTAAAATCAAAGCCAAGACAGTCTGAAACAATTTCCATTGCCTCAAAATTCAAATCCATCAAAAACGTATGTTTTTTTTGAAAAATAGGCGATAAGTCATCCTCAAAATATTCAAAAAAAGGTGATGTTCTATAAGCGGCTTCTAGCGATTTGAAATGTTGTTTTTGCCAATCGAAGGCATCTTCAATCCGCACATCTTTTGTCTTTTGATGCCTGTCGCTTTTCGAATGTTTTACAGGAATATTAAGCAATTGAATGCCGTTCGGACTGTAAATGTACATCCGGTTCCTATTCGTCTGTTTCTGGAAGTTGTCTTCCATCTCAAATGTAATGGTGTCGGCCTGAACCATTGCCGCAAACTGGCTAATGGATGGGAAATAAATGGGAAGCAAAAGGGCATTCATCTTAATACTTTTCTGATCTTTTCTTTTTTCTTCTGATAAAAAAATCAGCAACAAAATAGCCTACAAACAATATCATGAATATTCCAAAGTAAGAAACGGGTTCGCCGCTTCCGCCAACCGTCGTGAACATTCTTTCCCAACGGATTTTGTCGAAAGCTTTCCCCCATGGAATGTAAGGATCTAAACTCATCCAGATAAACACAGGCTTTCCTACGATATGATCTGCCGGCACATAACCCCAATAGCGGCTGTCTAGCGAATTATGGCGGTTATCTCCAACCATAAAATAGTAATCTTGTTTGAAAGTATAAGAATCTACGACCTTATCATTGATCCTGATTTCATCGCCATTCACTTTTAGATCATTATTTTCATACTCCTCAATAATCATTTTGTAGAAAGGCAACGATTCCTTGTCTAGTTTGACTGTTTTTCCAGCTTGTGGAATATAGATAGGGCCTAGATTATCTTGATTCCAGTTTTTGGTATACGGAAATATTCTAGGATCGGCATTTTCACCTTTTTTAGAAATCAATTTTGTTATGCTTTGAACGGCAGGGTTTTTCTTCAAGAGGGCAGCATTTTCATTGGTCAATGAAATGAAGAAATAGCTGTTGTCATTTTGATTGAAACCGATATCATCTGGATTTATTTTCAAATCTTTTGTCAGATAATTAGGGTCAAGCATACTGCCGCCGACAGTAGTCAGTCTATACGAATACTGTACTTTTGCCCTGTCTGATAGAATTAATTTTTTTCCGTTAATATATGCATCACCATCAACAAAAGAAAGACTGTCACCAGGCGTACCTACGCAACGTTTTACATAGTTTGATTTTTTGTCAATCGGCTTTCTGATTCCTGAGGAATATGTTCCTTTAAAATCTACTACAGTATCTGTCGGCCAGTTAAAGACCACGATATCGTTCTTTTCTATAGGTTCAAATCCTGGAAATCTAAAATACGGAAGCTGTGGCTTGTTTAAATACGATTTTGTATGAATAACAGGAATCGTATCATGGACCATTGGCATGGCAACTGTTGTCATTGGTGTTCTCGCTCCATAGTGATTTTTGCTTACGAATAAGAAGTCACCAACCAAAAGTGTTTTTTCTAAAGATCCTGTCGGAATCGTAAAAGGCTGCATTACGTAAGTATGGACTAGAGTTGCCACTACAACGGCAAATAACAAAGAGCTGACCGTATCAGCAGTCTTGTTTTTCGGGTGCAGACTTCTGTTTTCGATGTATTTTACATCTTGGGTATAGTTGATGTAATAAATGTAAAGTCCTAACGTAAGTACTCCTAAAGCTGTATCTAGAGTTGTGTTTTTTCCGAAACTTCTCAATGTTTCAACCCATACTACCGGAAACATAATCAAGTTTACGATTGGAACGAAAAGCAAGATAACCCACCATTTCGGGCGGTTTATGATTTTCATCAAGATGATAGCGTTATAAATCGGAACTGCTGCTTCCCAAGCTTGTCTTCCTGCTTTTTGATACAATTTCCATGTTCCTAAGAAATGCACGACTTGCAGGATGAGGAAAAATATAAACCATTGTGTTAGTGTCATCTTTGAATATTTTTAATGTATATGTCTGTTGTGAGGAAGATTTGTTACTTTAAATCAAGAACATCTTTCATCGTAAAAACTCCTTTTTTTCCTTGAATCCATTCTGCGGCAACTACAGCACCCAAAGCAAAACCTTCGCGATTGTGCGCGATATGCTTGATTTCTATAGTGTCGACATCAGAGTTGTAAAAAACGCTATGGGTTCCAGGAACATTCTCGATTCTTTTGGCATCAATCAAAATTTCATCGTCTTTGGCATTTTCCAAAGCCCAGCTTGAATAGTCCGAATTGTCAATGATTCCTTTGGCCAGCGTAATTGCGGTACCGCTTGGAGCATCTAGTTTTTGTGTATGGTGTACTTCTTCCATGGCTACTTTATACTGTCCGATCTTTGACATGATTTTGGCCAGATAATCGTTTAGCTGGAAGAATATATTTACGCCCAAGCTAAAATTAGAACCATATATGAAAGCGCCATTTTTTTCTTGGCATAAAGCGACCATTTTATCATAATTTTCAAGCCAGCCTGTGGTTCCGGAAATTACGGGTATATTGTTGTCAAGGCAAGTTGAAATGTTACTTACTGCTGCATCAGGAATACTGAAATCTATGGCAACATCGGTATGTTCCAATCCTTCAAATGTATCTTTTCCGGATTTTCTCAGGACGATTTCATGGCCTCTTTCTAAAGCGATTCTTTCGATCACTTTGCCCATTTTGCCGTATCCCAAAAGTGCTATTTTCATGCTGTGAAATTAAAAATTGTAGTTTAATGTCAGCCCGACATTTTTTTTGTAATTCAAATCGTTTTGGTAGATGTCTGGCTTAAGTGTTAGCTTTTCGCTGACGTTGAATTGCAAAAGATGCGCATCAACATTGGCTTCGACAATATTCAAGATGTAAAGGCCTACGGTAACAATCAGCGAAAGATCTCTGTTTTTTTGAAATTGCTTTTGCGCAGAAATCAGCTGCGAATCGGTTAGATTGGATAATTTTCCGTTCGGATCTTCTGTACCATTTAGACGCCTTTTGTACTCGTCTCTATACTTATGATAGTTTTTATTATTGTAGGCGTAGATTCCAATTCCGGTTCCCAATGCCGCATATACGATAGGGATTTTCCAATACTTTTTATTGTAGGCCTGTCCAAGTCCTGGAAGTATAGCGGAATAAAAAGCCGCCTTTGAAGGTGCTAAGGGATTGATTTCTTCTCCTTTGATACTGTCTTGCACGACAATATTCAATTCTTCCTGCGCTATTGCTGGAGTACTTCCGATTAGGAAAAAGAAAAAAAATATGGAAATTAACTTGTTCACTAACCTTTGATTAATTTGATAATTCGGTTGAAATCTTCTTCTGAATGGAATGGAATAGTGATTTTTCCTTTGCCATTTCCGGCCACTTTCACATCTACTTTTGTACCGAAATAATTTCCGATTACTTTCTTTTCAGATTCATCGATTGTGAAAGCCGTTCCTTTAGCTGGTTTAGGTGCAGCCGGTTTTAGGCTTTCCTGATAATTTTTAACTAACGTCTCAGTTTCCCTTACAGAAAGATTCTGACTTACGATTTTTTGGTAGATATCGGCCTGGATGTCCTGATCTTCGATATTGATGATAGCACGGCCATGACCCATAGATATAAAGCCATCGCGAATTCCGGTTTGGATAATCGGATCCAATTTTAATAGTCTAAGGTAGTTTGCAATTGTCGAACGTTTTTTTCCAACACGGTCGCTCATCTGCTCTTGAGTCAATTGAATTTCGTCAATCAATCGTTGGTAAGACAACGCAATCTCAATCGGATCAAGGTCGTGGCGCTGGATATTTTCTACCAATGCCATTACCAAAGATTCATTGTCGTTAGCAATTCTGATATAAGCTGGAACAGAAGTCAGTCCAGCTAATTTAGAAGCGCGGAGCCTTCTTTCCCCAGATATCAGCTGGAATTTATTAAAGTCTAATTTACGTACGGTTATGGGCTGAATAACGCCTAATTCTTTAATAGAAGTAGCCAATTCCTGAAGCGATTCTTCATTGAAATTGGTTCTCGGCTGAAACGGATTTATTTCAATAGCATCAATTTCAAGCTCAATAATATTGCCTACAACTTTATCTGCATTTTTGTCCTCAACCGACTTGATGTCGTTTTCAGGATCTTTTAGCAATGCTGATAAACCTCTTCCTAATGCTTGTTTCTTAATCGCTTTTGTCATAAAACTATTTCGTATTTTTCTTAATGATTTCTTCTGCCAGATTGATGTAATTGGTTGCTCCTTTGCTTGTTGCATCATAGTTGATGATGCTTTCTCCAAAGCTAGGTGCCTCGCTCAATTTTACATTTCTTTGGATGATGGTCTCGAAAACCATATCGTGGAAATGTTTCTGGACCTCTTCTACGACTTGATTGGATAAGCGAAGGCGGGAATCATACATCGTCAATAGCAAGCCTTCAATATCCAAATCAGGATTGTGTATTTTTTGGACGCTTTTGATTGTGTTTAATAATTTCCCCAATCCTTCTAACGCAAAATACTCGCATTGGATTGGAATTACCACAGAATCTGCAGCGGTCAGTGCGTTTAATGTCAGCAACCCGAGCGAAGGAGCACAGTCGATCAAAATATAATCGTACTTGTCTTTCACGCTTTCGAGCGCTTTTTTAAGCATATATTCTCGATTTTCTTTGTCGACCAATTCAATTTCAATGGCCACCAAATCGATATGGGCAGGAATCACAGAAACATTTGGAGCTGAGCATTGTATAGTTGCTTCCTCTGGCGTGTTGCTGTGTTCTAAGATTTGGTAGGTTCCAATTTCTACTGATTCTACGTCAATTCCCAGTCCAGAACTTGCATTGGCTTGAGGATCAGCATCGATCAGTAAGACTTTTTTTTCTAAAACTCCCAAGGAAGCTGCTAAATTTACAGACGTTGTTGTTTTTCCAACACCACCTTTTTGATTTGCAATAGCAATGATTTTGCCCATTTAATTTCTAAAATTTTGAACCGTAAAAATACAATTATTTATGGGTTTTGAAAATCTATTTTGTTAACAAATGTGAAATAGAATATGTAATAAAAAAAGCCGGAAGTATTCTTCCGGCTTTATGCAACTGCTTTTACTTTTATTAATCGGTTTATTATTTCAATACCAATTTTTTAGTTGAAGTGAAATCTCCTGATTGTAATTTCAAGATATAAACACCGCCTGATAAAACAGAAAGATCTAGTGTTTTTTCTTCTGAATTGCTATCAATTTGTGTTTCGAAAACTTTTGCTCCCGTTACACTGTAAATCGCTACTGAGCTGGCCTCATTGCTGTCGTAAGAGATAGTGACTCTTTTGTTATCTGAAGGGTTTGGATATAGCTTGAAAGTGTTTGCTTGCGGCGTATCGATACTCAAGTCAGGCTGATAGTTAATATTATCAATCAAAGTCGCCATGTGTTGCGTATCTGCTACGATTTTAAGCGCAACAAATTTATGAGCATTTGAAGCTGGTATGGTACGTGCAAAATTGGTTTGAGAAGCAGAAACTGTAATTGGAGCCCCGACTTCTTGGAATGAACCAAAATCGGTAGCAGTTGTCATTGTTCCAATCTGAATTGTCATATTTCCTGGTGCAGATCCTGTTGCTGGCTGGGCTGTAAAAGAAATTGCTTGGTTGCCATCGATGCTTGTCAATTCTGGACTTACGATATAAATAGGTGCCGTTGGTGAAAAGAAGCTATATGCTTGAAGCACCTTGTTTCCTGAAACTGTCGCAACTGTCAGTTTTGGGCTTCCTGTATTTGCAGTCCAGCAATTTTGTGGAAGTACACCGTCTGTAAAAGTTTCAAAATTTTGGGTGAATCCCCAAACAGGATCACATTGTGCATTGCTGATTAATGATAGGAAGCATATTGCTCCAGTAAGTAGAGTTTTTTTCATGGTGTTTTTATTTGGACTTAAAATTTGCGCAAATATATACAATTTATATCAAGTCTAAATAAAGTTAAAGGGTTATAACAAAAAAATATTTTTTGTTATAACCCTTTAAATAGAAGTTAGTTATGTTTATTTGTCTTTCTTTGCTTTAATCATGGCTTCTAGCATGTCCCACATTTCTTCTGGAATAGCCTCCAAAAGATTAAATTGTCCAGCACCTTTCAGCCATTCGCCACCATCAATTGTTATGACTTCGCCATTGACATACGCAGAAAAATCAGAAACAAGATAAGCGGCAAGGTTGGCCAATTCTTGATGGTCACCGACTCTTTTTAGGGGTACTTTTTTAGCCAAATCGAATTTGTCTTTCAGATCGCCAGGCAATAATCTGTCCCAAGCTCCTTTGGTTGGAAATGGTCCCGGTGCTATTGCATTAGAACGGATTCCGTATTTGGCCCATTCTACAGCAAGGCTGCGTGTCATGGCTAAAACACCTGCTTTTGCTGTTGCCGATGGTACTACATAGGCTGAGCCTGTCCAAGCATATGTAGTCACGATATTTAGTATTGTAGAGTTCTCTTGTTTGGTATCAATCCAATGCTTTCCAAAGGCCAGCGTGCAGTTTTTCGAACCTTTAAGAACAATATCGATAATAGTGTCAAAAGCATTAGCCGACAGTCTTTCGGTAGGAGAGATAAAGTTTCCTGCAGCGTTATTTAGCAATACATCTGCTTTTCCAAATTTATTTAGGACTTCTGCAAGCATAGCTTCAACTTGATCGTAATGGCGAACATCGCAAGCCAGTGGCAGACATTCGCCTCCAGTTTCTTTTTCAAGTTCAGAAGCTGTAGCCTTAAGTTTGTCCAGATCACGTGAAGTTATTGCTACTTTAGCTCCCAGTTCTAGAAAATATTTTGTCATTGCCTTTCCAAGACCGCTTCCGCCTCCTGTAACCACGATTACTTTTCCTTGGAGTGCATCGTCGCGTAGCATTTTTTTTGTAAAATCCATTTTGTGTTGTTTTATTTTTCGCAGCACTAAAAATACGCATTTCGTTCCCAAAAATGTCTTTTCAGATTTAAAATATCATAAAGATTGTAAACTCGCCGCGACTTAAAGGAGAATTTACTCAATCGTGAGTTCCAAATTCTGTCTGTTTTCGGTGTCAAAAATTATTCTTGATGGAAAAGGGATGGCTTTTTTATCCGTCGGAAACCAATTCCTGTTTTGATTTACTATAATTAATAAGCCTGTTTCGTTACCTAAAGCGATGAAGTTTTCTTGTGGAGGTTGTTTAGAATAAACAGAAAGCGAATAGTTTTCCTGAAGCTTTTTTGCTAATGAGGGAACATCATCCGTAACGATACCGATTTCACTTGCGTATAATATGGAAGAACTATTAAAGGTGTTTTCAGAACGATTGTTAAGGTCATAGCGAACAATAAATTCTAAAAGGTTAGAGTTGTTATCGTAAAAATAAAACGATTTGGCATTCCATGATTCAAAATCTGCAAATGGGCTTTTTTCTAAGACTGGTAAGATTTCTATTCTCGATTTTAGCCATGTATAGGCTTCTTCAAGTTGATTATTTGGAATGTCAAAAGCGATGTGATATTGGGAATTAGCTTTTGTTTTTTTGAAAAAAAGCAACGTTTCTCCAAAGGCGAAAACTATTTTATTTTCCGTTTTTTTATAGGTTGGAATATCTAGAATCGTATTGTAAAATTTTTCGGTTTCTATCAAGTCGTTGGACGATAGATGCAGTTCTTTAATTTTCATAATCAAACTTAATTTTTAGCTAAGTTAGAACTCTTGTGTATGAAAATAGGAGGGCAGCCTGTCAAAATATTGATGCTATTATTTTAATTTTCTATAGGGAAATCTAGTTTTTCCTTTTTTAATTATGTAGAAAAAGAGTTTTAATTATGTAGAAAAAGAGCGAACTAATGTTTCTTTTTTTCTATTTTTTCATGGAATTTTAAATATTCCGGCAATGCAGCTGAGCCATACCATTCGAATATTTCAACATCAAAAAGCTTTTCTTTTATGGCAGGATCCGTCAGTAATAAAGCATTTGCTTCTTCTGTTGTTTTTACGTTTAAAATAAAAATCCCTCGATAATTTTTATCATTCTTCTTTAATGGTCCTGCAACAATGAGCTTTCCGTCTTTAGCCAAACGGTTTATATTGTCCATGTGGCCTTTGAAAAGGTCGTTTAGTTTCTCCTTGTCTTCGGTTTTATTGGTTCCCGTCTTAAGAATGGCCAAGATATACATTTTCATTCCGTAGTCATCACCGCCCAAAGACTCAGCCAATGTGCTGTCGTATTTAGGGTTTTCTGTTTGCGCATTTGTCTTGAAAAAGAATGCCAAGAATAGTATGAGTATGATTCTTTTCATATTGCTTTTTATTTAAGTATAACTTATTTTGGGATACATAATTCTGATAAGCAAAAAAGCAGAACACAATGTTCCGCTTTTTGAAATTTTATTCTTGTAATAAGATATCTAAAATAGTAATTGCTGCTTCACTAATTTTAGTTCCAGGGCCAAAAACAGCAACTGCTCCCGCATCAAAAAGATACTGGTAATCTTGTGCCGGAATCACGCCTCCAACAATTACCATAATGTCTTCACGACCATATTTCTTTAATTCTTCAATAACCTGTGGAACCAAAGTCTTGTGTCCGGCAGCTAGAGAGGAAACGCCTAAGATATGCACGTCGTTTTCTACGGCTTGTTTTGCAGCTTCGGCAGGAGTTTGGAATAATGGACCAATATCCACGTCAAAGCCAACATCGGCATAACCAGTTGCGACAACCTTGGCGCCACGATCATGTCCGTCCTGACCCATTTTTGCAATCATTATCCTTGGACGACGGCCTTCAGATTTTGCAAACTCGTCGGCTTTTTGCTTTGCTTTTTCAAAGCTTTCGTCATTTTTTATTTCTTTGCTATACACGCCGCTAAAAGATTTGATTTGCGCTTTATATCTTCCAAAGACAGTTTCTAATGCATCGCTTATTTCGCCTAATGTGGCTCTATTCCTTGCGGCATCGACTGCCAGTTCTAATAAATTGCCTTTACCAGATTTGGCGGCTTCGGTCAATTTATGCAATGTCTCTTTTACTTTTTCTGTATTTCTTGTTGCTTTTATTCTATCCAATTGCTCTAATTGCTGTCTGCGAACCATCTGGTTGTCGACATCTAAAATATGCAACGGATCTTCTTTTTCTAAACGGTACTTGTTTACGCCTACAATAATGTCTTGGCTAGAATCAATTCGGGCTTGTTTTCTTGCGGCGGCTTCTTCGATTCTTAATTTAGGAATTCCGGCTTCGATGGCTTTGGTCATACCACCTAATTCTTCTACTTCTTGAATTAATTGCCATGCTTTATGGGCGATTTCGTCTGTCAATTTTTCAACATAATAACTTCCAGCCCAAGGGTCTACTGTTTTAGTAATTTTAGTTTCTTCTTGAAGGAAAATCTGCGTATTTCTGGCAATTCTTGCTGAGAAATCGGTTGGTAAGGCTATCGCTTCGTCTAAAGCGTTGGTATGTAATGACTGTGTTCCTCCAAAAGCAGCAGCTGCGGCTTCAATACAAGTTCGGGCTACATTATTGAAAGGGTCTTGTTCGGTCAAGCTCCAACCAGAAGTCTGGCAATGTGTTCTTAAGGCTAAGGATTTTTCATCTTTTGGATGGAATTGTTTTAGCAATTTGGCCCAAAGCATTCTTCCAGCGCGCATTTTTGCAATCTCCATAAAATGATTCATCCCAATGGCCCAGAAGAAAGAAAGGCGAGGGGCAAATTCATCAATTTTCATTCCCGCTGCCAAACCAGTTCGGATGTATTCGAGTCCGTCGGCTAAAGTATAGGCCAGTTCGATATCGGCGGTGGCTCCAGCTTCTTGCATATGATATCCAGAAATTGAAATCGAATTGAATTTCGGCATCTTTTTGCTGGTAAAATCAAAAATATCAGCAATGATTTTCATCGATGGAGTAGGCGGATAGATGTAGGTATTTCTTACCATGAATTCTTTTAGGATATCATTTTGGATAGTACCCGAAAGCAATTCCGGTTTTACGCCTTGTTCTTCTGCGGCAACGATATAAAAGGCCATGATTGGAAGCACGGCACCGTTCATTGTCATCGAAACCGACATTTCATCTAACGGAATCTGGTCGAAAAGCACTTTCATGTCTTCGACAGAATCGATGGCTACTCCGGCTTTTCCAACATCGCCCACAACTCTTTCATGGTCGCTGTCATAGCCTCTGTGGGTTGGAAGATCGAACGCAATCGAAAGTCCTTTTTGTCCTGCCGCAAGGTTTCTTCTGTAAAAAGCGTTGCTTTCTTCGGCAGTAGAAAATCCGGCATATTGGCGGACAGTCCACGGACGGCGGACATACATAGTGGAATAAGGACCACGAAGATTTGGTGCAAATCCTGCTCCAAAATCAAGATGTTCCAATCCTTGAATGTCTTTTTCAGAATAAATTTTCTTTAGCTCGATTCCTTCAGCAGTTAAGAAGTTTTCTGTTCTTTCTATTGCTTTTTCGTTGTTGGATTCTGAGCTTACTTTTATATGTTGGATGTCTTTTCTTTTCATGGCTTATTTTTCTTTCTCGTTTTCCAAACGTTCCTGTTCCATTTTCTCGGCCAATCGTTTTTCAATAATTGGCGTCACCAATGTTTTTCTCGGTTTTGATTTTACAAAAGGAAATAATTCCAGATCGTGGCTCATCCTGTCGTTTTTGTTAGGATATTTATTAGTTCCCAAAAGAATTTCTTTGCCAGAATCGAACAATTCTTGTTCTTTCGCGGCACTTTCCTGAATTTTTCTTTGGATCGTTCCTTCTATTAATTGTGTGATAAGTCCTCCATTAGCTTCAATATCTTTAAAAAGAGCAAGGGCTTTTTCAGCTAATTGCTGTGTAAGGTTTTCGATATAGTAGCTTCCGTCGGCCGGATTTCCTACCTTATCAAAATAACTTTCGTGTTTTAAGACAAGCAGTTGGTTTCTCGAAATTCGGTCTCCAAATTCATTGTCTTTATGGTAGAGCGCATCGTAAGCCAAATTTGAAACAGCATCGGCTCCACCTAAAATAGCGCTCATGCACTCGGTTGTCGTACGAAGCATATTTACGTTATAATCGTAAAGCGTTTTATTCCTTTTTGTCGGAATGGCAAGAATATGGCAATCTAAATTATGGTCGTATTCTTTTGCCAGTAGGTCAAAAAGTACTCGCAAGGCACGTAGTTTTGCGATTTCAAAAAAATAATTGGTTCCAACGGCAACTTGAAAGACGATTGGTTTTGAAATCGTTGCCAATCGGTTAAAATATTCATTGGCATGAGCTAACGAATACGCGATCTGCTGTACGATAGTGGCTCCAGCATTTTGATAAAGGCTTCCATCAATACTTAGGAAATTAATGTTTTGACAGGAAATAGAAATCGTATTTAAGGTGTCGAAATCTGAATCGAGATTGGAATGCCAATTGCCTTCTTTTGCTAATTTTCCGATCGGATCGATTTGGACAAAAATCTGTGCGTTCCTGTTTTTTGCAATGGTGTCAATGTTTTTTACGAAATCGATTGAAAGAAACGATAAATGAAAATAAACCGTTGTCGTTTCAATAGGCAGTTTTTCCAATAGCTTGGCAACATCAAGATTTTCGTCTTCTATAGTGAAACGAATGCTTTCTGCACCTCTGTTTAGCGTTTCTAAAGCACGGTTTACTGATTTTTCAAGGTCATGTACGAAAATATCCTGCGTAATCTTAAAAGGTGCTGTTTTTTCTGAAACAGTAATCGGGTTTTCAAATTCGTCAATGTGGTAAAAAGGCTTTACTTTTATGCCTTCGGGACTTTCCCAGACTAAGGTCTCGTTATAATCTGCTCCTTTGAGTTCGTACTGGATCTGCTGTTTCCATTGTTTGGAAGTTACGGGATTGAAGTCGTCAAATAGATGGTCAGCCATTTTTTTAGGTTATGTTGTTTTGGGCTAAAATAATCGGTTGGAGTATTTTCAGCTTCAAAAATATTATAATGATTTGCTTTGTTCGTCTTCGGGCAAATCTTCTTCAAATTCAATAATATAGATGTCTTCGCTGTCGCGTTTCATATAGTATTTTTCGCGAGCATATTTTTCAATCTGATCCGGATTTTTAAGAAGTTTTATTTTTTCTTCATCCAGCTTTATTTCGTCCTGATAGTATTTTTTGTTGTCTTCGAGTTCTTTTATTTCTTTGTTGAGCGTCCTATGCTCAAGGAACGAATAATTGTCAAGAAAAACCATCCAGGCAATGAAAAGCGCCAATACCAATACATATCTGTTTCCGAGGAATCTCAGAAAAGGATAGCGGTTGGTAATATTTTTGAATGGGTTTTTCATCTGCAATTTCTATTCTATAAAATTAGGCAATTAAATTATAAAATACGCTGATTAATAACTGCCCGGACTACATCAATTGCTACGGTATTGTATTTGTCGTTTGGAATAATAATATCAGCAAAAGCTTTGGTCGGTTCTATGAATTGTTCGTGCATCGGCTTTAGCGTGGTCTGGTAACGGTTTAGGACTTCTTCCATGTCGCGGCCGCGTTCGGCAATGTCTCGTTTGAGTCGTCGGATCAAGCGCTCGTCTGAATCGGCATGTACGTATATTTTGATGTCAAACATGTCGCGAAGTTCAGGATTAGCAAGGATTAAGATACCTTCCACAATCATTACTTTTCTAGGATGCGTGTTGATCGTATCTTCTGTCCTGTTGTGCGTTACGAAAGAATAAACGGGCTGCTCAACATTCTTTCCTGCTTTTAGGTCTTTCAGCTGTGCCACTAACAATTCGAAGTCGATAGCTCTTGGATGGTCAAAATTGATAAGGGCTCGTTCGTCAAAACTAAGATTGTGGTTTTCTCTATAATACGAGTCTTGAGAGATGATTCCAACTTCAGTCTGAGGCAACTCGTTCATAATTTGTTGAACTACAGTTGTTTTTCCGCTTCCGGTTCCACCGGCAATTCCAATAATGAGCATATGGGTTGTGTTATGTTTTCTTTTGGCAAAAATAGAAATTATATTGAGAGTGGTTTTTGTTTTTTCTGGAAATGTTTAAGAGCCTATTTCAAAGCATAAATCGAAATTCTTTGATAAGAGCATTCTTTGTTGTAAATAAGCTTTATATTTAAGGAAGAAACAACCATAGATGAAAACAAGCAACTTATCTTCTTTTCCGCAATTAATAACAGAGCGACTTCTTTTGCGTCCGTTAGATGAAACAGATGAATTGGCCATTTTTTTGCTTCGGACGAACGAAAGCGTGAATCGTTATATTCAACGAGACCAGTTTGCAAATAATAAAGATGCCCACGCATTTATTAGAAAAATACGAGATGGCATTGATAGCGGTACTCTGGTTTTTTGGGCCATTTCGCAAAAAGACAGTAAAAAATTAATCGGTACAATCTGTCTATGGAATTTCTCTTTGGATAAAACCGAAGGAGAATTGGGCTATGAACTGAATCCTATTTTTCACAGAAGAGGATTCATGAATGAAGCAGTAAAATCTGTTCTGGAGTATGGTTTTGTGACGCTCGGACTAAAAAAAATCGAGGCGTATACGCATAAAGAAAATGAGCGTTCCAAAAAACTTTTAAAAAAACATTTCTTTGTTCTTGAAAAAGACAGGAAAGATGAAGATAATGAGAATAACGTCATTTTTTCTTTAAAGAGAAACTGGGATGTCCAATAAATAAGTGAAATAGCATTCAAAAGAATATGAAAACAAACAAATTTGAAAGTAAGGCTTCAATTAGGTACTGAAACCGGTAGGTGAAGTATTCGAAGCTATTGTTGACCCAAAAAAAATGTCAAATTTGGAGGTTCCGGAAGGATGGAAGAAGGAAAAGAAATAGAGTGGAAGTTTTCAGAATTTGATATCTGTTTCCCGATCACTGTCAGAAAGAAAGTTAAGTATTTTGTCAAAACATTCAAGTATAAAAGAGCCGGAGAATTTCCGGCTCTATAATTTTTAGGCAACAGCCTATTTAATCTAACGAAAGAATAGTTCCAGCACTGATATGTTCTAAAAAAGAATTGTCATGTGAGATTACCAGTAATGTTCCTTGGTATTGATTAATTGCGGTTGTGAGTATGTCTATATTCTGAATGTCAAGGTTATTGGTAGGCTCGTCAAGTACGATAAGATCAGGGGGCTGATTGTCTATCGTAAGACAACAAAGCAACAACCGCATTCTTTCGCCGCCACTTAAGGCATTACAAGGCTTATCCCAATCTTCTCTTGTAAACAGAAAGCTGTTAAGCTTGGTTTTGATATCATGTTCCTGTAGACCTGAAGTATTGAATTGCTGCGCCTGTAAATAAACACTTAAAGAATTGTCTATTAAAGAATAATCTTGATCGATATAAATTGATTTTTTGTCGGCATGATAAACGGTTCCTAAAGTCGCTTTCAGTTTGCCTAAAATTATTTTGATAAGCGTAGTTTTTCCTGAACCATTTGATCCCTTTATTGCAATCCGTTCACCGCTTAGAATTTCAAAATTTAGATTTGCCTTCCAGATAAGATGATCATCATAACTAAAATTAATGCCTTTGGCAGAAAATAATATTTTGCCTTTATGCAGAGACGAATCAGCAAATCCCATTTTTATTTTGTCGATGGCAGGAAGTGAAAAACGCAGCTCTTTTAAGTTTTGGCTTATTTCGCCAATTTTTTCACTATGAACTCCTTTGATTTTCGACGTGCTGTTTTCAGCATTATTCTTTAAAGTATTCAGCACTATGCGAGCAACACCTGATTTTTCCTGCTTCTTTTTTCCTCGAGCATCTAGTTTTTGTTTGCGCTCCATTACCTCTCTTTCTTTTTCACGAGCCTTTCGCAGTTCTTTTTCTTTAGCTCGAATATCGTAATTCAAGGCATTGTTTTCTATTGCTTTTTGCTCAGAATAGAAATCATAATTGCCTCCATATATTGCGATTCCGTCTTTTTGTAACTCGCAAATAGTGTGGACAAGATTTAAAAGTTTTCTGTCGTGGCTTACGATAAGCAGGCTGGCAAATGAAGTACGAATAAAATGGTATAATAATTCTCTTCCTACTGTATCAAGATGATTGCTGGGCTCATCCATTAATACCAGGTCAGGCTGGTGGATTGAAATGCCAGCGAGCATGACTTTTGTTTTCTGGCCACCACTTAAAGTGCTCATTTTTTGAGTTAATTCTAATTTAAGATCCCAATACTGCAGTGCTTCAGTACAGCGTTCCTCGATTGTCCAGTCGTCATCGAGTAGTGTCAGATTTTCTTCTGTAACATTGCCATTGAGAATGTTTTTTAAAGCATTTAGTTTGTCCTCTATTTTCAATGCTTGGGCTACAGAAAGTTCATCATATTGCCCATAAATCTGGGGTATATGATAAATCTTGGAATTAAAATGCAATTGTCCGCCAGAAAATTCTAATTCTCCTGCTATAATTTTAAGAAGTGTCGATTTTCCAGATCCATTATGGCCAATTAAGGCTACTTTATCGTGATTGTTTATGTTTAGGTTAATGCCAGCAAAAAGCAAATCCTTACTGGGATGTAAGTAGGAGATATTGTGTAAAATAAGCATAATTTCTTTCTTAGAAGTTAATAACTATGCAGTCGCTATTGCGACTTGCAGTTTATCGTATCCGGAAGAAATTAATTTTCACACTGAGGAAGTAATTTTAATTAGTGAATGCAAAAATACAAATCATCTGCCAAATAATCAACGATTTTAGTTGCCAAAACAGTAATTTTCAGCCTTGTCCAATGAACAAAACAAAAAATATTAGTCTGAATTTCGTGATTTTATTTCAGTTTCGACTTGCTTTAAGATTGTTATACAAAGCAAAAGGGCAATGGAGCAGCCGCCTAAAAGCACAAGAAAATTATAGTTTTTGTTTTTAATCGCGAAATAGACGAAAGTGATTAACGCAAGTAACGTCACAACACTTAGGATACTTACAAAACTTCTAAATCTTTTTTGCTTTATCTTTAACTCTTCTACTGTTAATTCCGTGAGTTTTCTGTTTCCTGACATACTAATTGTTTAAAGAGTTTTCTGTGATTTCTGTCAATACGCAAATAAACGAATAAGGTGTGAGATCCCAAAAAGATTGTGTAGTTTCCATTTTTACAATTATCAAATGTAGTGAAACGGTTATGTTTGTACCATGAAAGAAATCTGTTTGCTAATTTTCTGCTTGTTTTCTATCCGCACAGTTGCACAGGAGAATTACAAGCTCGCCAAAACCATTGACAGCCTATATGAACAAGATCAGTCCGTTCAGCTCAAGCTAAAGGCAATGTATGAAAGGAATGCTCCTCAGGATAGCCTGAAGCAGCAGGATTCCCTAAAAAAGGCAATCTATCTCAGGGGCGCACAATTCTCAAAGGATATCTATGGAAAATTTGGCTATCCGACAAAAAAAATGGTAGGCGAAGATGCTTCCCATCATTTTTTCGTCCTCATACAGCACGCCGATATGGATACCTCTTTTCAGCTTGCCATGCTTCCGATATTGGACAAACTTTCCAAAAAGGGGGATATCTCAAGAAAGGATTATGCCTACCTGTATGACCGCGTACAGCGCAACACTGGAGGAAAACAGCTCTATGGCACCCAGCCTACCTATAACGAACAGGGCAATCTGTTTGATGACAAAAACAATATCATCTATCCAGTTGATCTTGCCGATCCAGAAAAAGTAGACAAAAGAAGAAAGGAAGTTGGACTAGAACCGATTGAAGAATATTATGAATCCATTCTACAGATGCTGGGCAGACCCAGGGCAAAAACAAAACAAAAATAAGCTCACATAGACACACCTGCAGCTATTGCGAATTATAAGAAAATAAAAAAGGACAAAATGAAACTGAATTCACTTTGTCCTCTTAAGTCGGGGTGGCAGGATTCGAACCTGCGGCCTCCTGCTCCCAAAGCAGGCGCGATAACCGGGCTACGCTACACCCCGAAAATGTGAGTGCAAATATAAGACTATATTTTTATTTTGCAACAGTAAAAATGAAATAGGAGAATATTATTTTTGAATAGTTAAAACTAATCTGTTTTTGCATTTAATCTTTCAATAAAAATGTACTTTTGCGGTGGAAAAAAACAAACTCACTATATATTATGTCTGATACAATTGAAAAAATAAAATGCTTGATCATAGGCTCTGGGCCTGCTGGATATACTGCTGCAATTTATGCCGCTCGTGCGGATATGAAACCTGTCATGTATACGGGTATGGAACCTGGAGGGCAGCTAACTACCACGACAGAAGTTGATAATTTCCCAGGCTATCCAGAAGGTATTGATGGACCAACGATGATGGTGCAATTGCAACAACAAGCGGAGCGTTTCGGTACAGAAGTAAGAATCGGAATGGCAACGGCTGTTGAGTTTTCAAAAGAAAGAGGATGGCATAAAGTTACTGTTGACGGGAATAAAGAAATTCACGCACAGACTGTCATTATTTCTACAGGTGCCACTGCAAAATATCTTGGATTGCCAAGCGAGCAAAAATTGCGTGGAGGCGGTGTTTCGGCTTGTGCAGTTTGCGACGGATTTTTCTATAAAAATCAAGATGTGGCTATTGTTGGAGCAGGAGATACCGCTGCAGAAGAAGCGACGTATTTAGCAAATATCTGCAAAAGCGTAACCATGCTAGTCAGAAAAGATGCAATGAGAGCTTCTAAAGCCATGCAGCATCGTGTTGAAAATACGCCAAACTTAAAAGTACTTTTTAATACAGAAGTTGATGAGGTTATCGGTGATCAAGTCGTTGAAGGTTTGAGAATGGTAAATAATGTTACTGGCGAAAAATCTGAAATTGCCATTACTGGATTGTTTATCGCAATCGGGCACAAGCCAAATACAGATATTTTTAAAGGACAGTTGGATATGGATGATACGGGCTATTTGATAACTGCCGGTAAAACTACTAAAACCAATTTACCAGGTGTTTTTGCTGCCGGTGATGTTCAAGATAAAGAGTATCGTCAAGCAATTACAGCGGCTGGAACCGGTTGTATGGCGGCTTTGGACGCAGAACGTTATTTGGCAACATTAGAATAAATTTCTATAAATAATACATATAAAAAATCCCAAGCTTTTACTTGGGATTTTTTAGTTTATAAAAGAATTACTTTGTGGGCTTTTTCATGATGACAGCACTGTCTGTAAAATTCTTGATTTCAATTTTTTGGTCGCCATACAGTTGTAGTTCTGATTTTCCTCCTGCATCTATGAGCGCTTTTACACTGACTAAGATACTTCCGGTTGCATAGGCTTCAGTTGTGATTTCAGCATTTTTAGCATTAAGATTTTTTCCTGTAAAATTAGCATTGTTGTCTAATCTTAATTTAAGGTCAACGATATCGCCTTCGATAGCGGCAGTAGATTTTTGGTACATATCGAATTTCAAGGATTCGGAAGAAATCAATGCTTTCATGTTTGCGCTTTTGCTCAATTCAACTGCAGCTGTTTCTGATTTGACATTCAGTTCTACTTTCGACTTGTCGTTGGCAAAAATGGTAAACAGCCTTGATTTTACATTCAGGAAAAGTTTGGTATAATCAAATGTCTTGAAAGTGATATTGTCTAATTCGATATCAGAAAGTGCATTAATTGTTGCTTCATTTTTGGCAGTAACCATTTTGAAATCATCGGTATACGTTACTTTTACGCTCAATTTCTTAAAGCTGGTCACGTTTTTTGTTGTCGTTAGACGTAATGTTTCACCGTTAAGGCTGGATTCGATTACTTCGTGGAGATTTTCATCGGCTTCAATTTCTAATGCATTGTTGTCGCCTTTGACTAAAAAAATCTCAATGTTGTCTTCGACTTCAAGATTTTCGAAATTTTGGATTTCTCGTGGCGCAATAGTTACTGTTTTGGTGCCTTTTATTTTTTCCTTGCTCTGTGCAAAAGAAAAAGCAGTTGTGAGGATAACGGCAAGTAGGATTACTCTTTTCATTTGTGTCAGGATTGTTTCACAAATATAAATAAAGATTGCAATGTGGATTAAAAAAAATCCCGATAAAACTATCGGGATTTTTGATTATTAATTTTTGCTGATACTACCGCCAGAGTCTGCCTTTTGAGTCAGATTATCTCGAGGAACTGTATTGTAGGTAATCGAACCGCCGCTCGAAGCATCTGCATTTAGTGTCAGGATCGGATGGAGGCTGATAGTACTTCCGCTTGAAGCCTCTGCAGTAATGTCATTCGCCAATAATCCTTGGGCTTCTATTTCGCTTCCGCTTGATGATTCTGTCTTGAATTTTAGGGCTTTCCCTTTAACATTCACAGAACTGGCGCTGCTGCTGTTGCAGGTCAAGTCATCAGCTTCTACATCAATATTGATTTCTGCAGCACTGCTCGCATCTGCCAAAAGCTTTTCGGTTTTTAAAGTATTGACGCTTTTGATTGATGAAGCGCTTGAAGCTTCAAGGCTCGAAATGATAGGCATTTTTACCTTTATTCTTTTTGCTTCTACGTTTTTAAAATTGTTGACATCTGTTTCTATGATGAGTATTCCGTTTTCTACTCTTGTAGTGATGTACTGCTGCAGGTTGTCGTCTGCTTCTACAGTTACTCCAAAAGAATCGGCTTGTTCTAGTTCTACTTCTAAAGCATTGTTTACGCTGATGCCTTTGAATTCGCCTACGCTTCGAGTTTCAGTAGTGATATTGCCGCTTCCGGTTACCGATTTTCCAGTCGTGAATTGGCACGATGCAAAGAATAGCGAAACTAAGAGAGCTACGATTAATTTCATAAAATAAATTATAATTCGAATCATAATTAGTTGGTTTTAATGATTACTCCGTCTTTATCTATTTTTAATCCTTTTACTTTTTTATTTTGTTGAGCGTTTGCTCCTTCTTTTATTTGTACACCTTTTTCGTTAATTGTTACAGTTGTACTAGTAGAATCATTTGCTCCTATATTCATGTCTTCAGCATCTACTCCATACGCTACCTCTTCACCCGCCTCAGGAGGACAATTCAAGCATTTTACTTGCGAAGCTTCCATTTTGTAGACATAGATATCAGAATCAAACCATAGGTTAAAGAAACCGTCGTCGGTGTGGTCATAATTCTGAACGGTCATGTCTGGCTTGAAATACGTTCCTTCTGGAAGGTATAAGAAGATTTCTACTTCTTGATTACGGTATTTATTCTTGATGTCTGTCAGCAGATAATTGTCTAAAATTAATTGATTTCCTTCAATCTTGAAATTATATTTTATCTTTTCTGCTCTTTGTCTTGCTACTGCGAATGATTTGCCTTCTGCTTTTTTCTCGATCTGGATGTATGGTGTTTTTTCATCCGTTTTCATGATACGAAGACTTACATTATTAGAATAGATCAATAATGTGTTTGTTGAATCTTGCACAAATTCAAAATCTTCTGTGTCATAGATGCTTTTTGCATAATAATCATTGTAGGTGAATTTGATTTTTAACGTATCATTCGGATTAAGGTCAATTTTTTGTTTCTGAACCACTTTAGCATCAAAAGCTACTTCTGTGGCTTGCTGCAATCCTAATGCTGTCAAAGCTCCTATTGAGATGATCCAAAGTGCAAGCAACGTATATTTTGCAGGATTTCCGATAGACTTCATGTTTGTAATCAGCAATTTCAGGCCTAATATCAGAAGGAAGAAAAATGGGATACCGACAGCAGCTAGAATTAGCATTCCTACAATCCAAAGTGGCACGTCTGTAAAGTTATCGATATAGCTTTGCCAAGGGAAGTCTACCATTGAGATGGATCCTGCCGTGATTACTCCTATGATTAAGGATCCAAGCATTACGGATGCAAAAACAATAAGGAATGCACCGATAACTTTTCCTAAAATTGAAAATATCTTTAGGATGACATCGCTCAGGCTGCTTCCGATTTTTTCGCCTGTGCTTCTAACTTGGTTTCCCATTTTGTCATAGTCCACATTCTTGAACTTGTCTGAAATATTTTCGAATTCTTCGCGAACTTTTCTTTCGATATTGGAAATCGTAACAGGCTCGCCGGTCATTTCTAATTTTTCAGTTGTAGTGTTTGCCGCTGGCATCAAGATCCATAGGATGACATAGATTAAAAAACCTGTACCAAAACCTAATAGAAGAACAACCATGATGATTCTTAGCCATAAAGCATCAATTCCAAGGTAATGACCAAATCCGGATAAAACACCTCCAACCATCGCATTGTCTTTGTCGCGATATAGTTTTCTGCTTTTTTTCGCAGATGTGCTGTAATTATAAGAAGGTTCTGGAGCTCCATCATCATCGATTCGGTAATCTTCAGGTTGTCCCATTACCGTAATTACTTCTTCAACATCCTTGATTCCCACGACTTGTTTGTCGCCACGGTTTTTTTCGGTAAGCAATTCAGCAATTCGCATTTCGATATCCTTCATTATCTCGTCTTTTCCAGTAGAGTTTGATAAGGATCGCTTTACAGCATCGAAGTAGCGATTTAATTTTTGATATGCATCTTCATCGATGTGAAAGAACATACCTCCTAAGTTAATATTTACTGTTTTGTTCATGATGATTATTTTTGGCTGGTTATTATGTTTACGGCATCAGACAATTCTGTCCATGTGCCATTTAATTCTTTTAAAAATTGTTTTCCTAATTCTGTCAGGCCGTAATATTTTCTTGGCGGTCCCGAGGTTGATTCTTCCCAACGATAGTTGAGCAATCCGTCATTTTTCAGTCTTGTTAGTAGCGGATAAACAGTTCCTTCTACGACAAGCAATTTAGCGTTTTTTAAAGTGTCTAGTATTTCAGAAGTGTAAGCATCTTTTTCTTTTAAGACCGATAAGATACAGAACTCCAACACTCCTTTGCGCATCTGGGCTTTAGTGTTTTCAATGTTCATATATGTGCTTTTAAATTTTTAATAAACTGTGTTTTTTTGATTTCTATTCATGATCTACTCCATTGCTATTTGTACAGGTTTTGCAGGTTTTTTAGTAACGATTGCAAAAGAATCTTTTCCTGTTTTTAAGTTTTCCGGTTCTCCGAAAAAGGTTATTGACGAGGCATCCGTTGCATTCGCTTCTATTTTTTTTGCGTTCAGCAAAGCTGAAGACTTGGTTCTTGCTGTGGCTTCCATGTTGTCTACAAAGAAATTTTTGGCATTACAATAAGCTCCAGAACTTGTGTTGATCGTTGCTTTTTTGGCTGATCCTGTAAGGCTTACAGTGGCGCCACTCTTAAAGCTTCCCTTAAAATAATCCGTTTCAAATTTACCGCTAAAAACAGAACCAGAGCTGACATTTACTGTTGTCTTTGAATTCGCCAAAACAGTTCCTCTAAAATAAGAACCAGAAGCAATGTCAATCTGTATCTCGTCGGCGGTGATTGGTCTATCAAAAATAATTTTTGATTTTGACGATGCCTTGAATGAATTTGCATTTTTTCCTGCGATAAAAACTCTCAAAATAGTTTCTTCTGCATTTGCCTTGTTTTTTTTGGAATAGTAAACTCTTAACGTTTTTCCATCTGTTTCGGTAATAACATTGGCAAGATCGATTTTACTGTGTGTCTCAATTTTTACTGAATTTTCGTCGCTTTCCATATAGGTCATTTCAATTCCCGATTCTACTTCTATTTTAGAAAAATCATTGATTTTTCTGCTTTCTGAAACCTGAGCACTGCTTACTAGCGTTGCCAAGGTCATGGCTGCTGTGATGATGATTTTTAACATAATGTCCGTTTTTTGATTGATGATTGATGATTGTTTAGGGTGATTAGCCCTGGTATTATAATTTTCTCATGGCTTTTCAATAATTAAACTGTTTCGTTTTCTGATTGATGATTGATTGATGATTCTGGTTCCTGTGGAGCTTCTGTTTTTACGTTTTGTTTTTCGTCTGTGGTTTTGATAAAGTTGATTGTCAGCGGGTATTTGTATCGTTCTCCGTTTGCCGCCTTTACTGTGGCATAAATGATTAAGAAGAATTCGGCCACTTTTAAGGTAAAGAACAAAACTACTGCTGTTATGGCAACGACTACGATTCCTGTAATGTGCTCAAGGCTGAAATTCTCGATAATAAAATCGTCTCCATCGATGATAGCATTCATAGGAATGTTTTTAAAAATGGTAAAGACGAAGATGGGTATGGCGATTAAGCTTAGGATCAACGTGTATAAAAGCAAGCTTAACTGAAAGTTGATGGCTTGTTTTCCATGATGGTCGATATAGTCGGAATCCTTTTTACTTGCTCCCCAAATGATAATCGGAAATATGTAATTTCCAAAGGGAATAAAGTATTGTGTTAACGTACTTAAATGTACTAATGCGGCTGTTGTTTTTTGATTTGATGTTTCCATGATTAAAAGTATATAATAATATCCTATGCAAATATATGGCTAAAAAACAGTATCTTGTTTTGCATAGTACTAATATTTAACAAAAAATTAACAAGTGTAAAATATTAGAAAATAAACTAAAGTATTGTTTTCTAGTGGTTAATATAGTTTTTAAGGCTTTTTGGTGTAGGATTTACTGGAGTCGCTTTTTTAATTATTTACCCCATTCCATTAATATTTACTATATTTCGGAAAAATATAATCATGGAATTTACGGCCGGAAAACTCAATAAGTTTCTTTTTTTTAAATTGCCTTCAGCATTTTTGTGCGGTATCAGAGTCAAAGAAATTGATGGCATGCGATGCGTGGTTGCTGTAAGACACCGCTGGATCAACCAGAATCCTTTTAATTCGATGTATTTTGCGGTTCAGGCAATGGCGGCAGAGCTGTCTACAGGAGCTTTGGTAATGTATCATATAAAGAAAAGCAACAGGAAGATTTCTATGCTTGTTGCCAACAATAAAGGAAATTTTACGAAAAAGGCTACGGGACGCATTCTTTTTACTTGCCAAGACGGACATCTTATCGAAGAAGCCATCAAGCAAACCATAGCAACAGGCGAGGGACAGACTTTCTGGATGAAATCGATCGGAATAAACGAAAAAGGCGAGCAGGTTTCTGAGATGGATTTTGAATGGAGCATAAGAGTAAAGTAAATTCCGAACCAAACATAGGCCGTTAAACCTAACTTAATTAACATTTTATTACACTGATCCGCTCGTAAATTTGAAACATAGAAAATTTATATGCTATGAAAATTTTGATTACAGGAGCGACGGGTCTGGTAGGAACAGAATTGGTTTCCCTGTTATTGCAAAACGGTGTTTCAATACATTATCTTACGACTTCAAAAAAAGAAATTAAAAGCGAACCCAACTATCAAGGCTTTTACTGGAATCCGCAACAGGGAATTATTGACGAAAATTGCATTCTAGGAATTGACGCGATTATTCATCTTGCTGGCGCATCAATTTCAATGCGCTGGACATCAAAAAACAAACAAGAAATTATAGAAAGCAGAACCTTGTCTACCAACCTGCTTTACAGAATAGTGAAGTCACGGCCGAATCAAGTCAAGCAGATTGTGTCGGCATCGGCTATAGGAATTTATCCGGACAGTCTTTCGGCTGTCTATACCGAAGAAAATAAATTAGTTGACAATTCCTTTTTAGGACAAGTCGTTGTAAAATGGGAAGAAGCCGTTGATAATTTCAAAAGGCTGAATATTAAAGTCTGTAAAATCCGAACAGGGCTTGTGCTGTCAAAAAAAGGTGGTATGCTCAAAGAACTGCTCAAGCCAATAAAATTAGGCGCTGGTTCTGCTTTTGGCTCAGGAAAACAATGGCAGTCTTGGATACACCTACATGATTTGGTACATCTATATTATTTCGCGGTACAACATCAATGGGAAGGTGTCTATAATGCCACAGCTCCCAATCCTGTCGATAATCATGAGCTGATAAAGAAAATAGCAAAGACTATAGAAAAGCCTTTTTTTATGCCTAATGTGCCTGAATTCTTGCTGAAGCTCATGTTAGGAGAAATGCATATATTGTTGGTCGCTAGCCAGAATGTTAATTCCCAGAAAGCACAGGATAACGGATTTGTTTTTAAATTCAGAACTTTAGATAAAGCACTAGATGACCTTTTAGGTGGTCGTTAAAATAAAAAGAGCTCCATTTCTACAAATGGAGCTCTTTTTGGAGGTGAATTAACAATTATTTTTTAGCTGTAACGCTAACCTTCAGTTCAATATCGTCATTAATAAATTTGTCTCCCAGGTTGTCAAACACAGATTTTGATCCGTAGTTGACGTTCCAAAGCGTTCTGTTTATAGTAAACGGATCGCTAACTACTGTTACCGTGTTGCCGTTAACCGTTACAGTTGCAGGGAATTTTACATTTTTTGTGATGCCTTTCATGGTCAAGTTTCCTTCTACAGACGTTTTCCCGTTTTCAGTAACCGCTTTCGTAATTTCAAAATTGGCTTGAGGGTATTTTTTCACATTGAAAAAATGGTCAAAATCCGCTTCTGTACCGCCAGTACCTTTTAAGTGCCCTTCCAAATCTTCTTTACCGTCACCAGCTTTAAGATCGGTCACGGTAATAGTATTCATGTCAATTGTAAATTTTCCTGTATCCAAAGCATTGTCTTTAACAGAAACAGTCCCGTCAGCAAGATTGATAATTCCAGTATGCTTTCCGGTAGGCTTAGATCCAGTCCATTCAATTTTAGAATTTTCTTTGTCGATAGTATAAGTTGCTGCTTCGCCAGAAACTTCTTTTACAGTTCCGGCTTCTGTTGTTTCAGCTTCAGCAGCTTTGTCATTTTTACATGAAACTGTCAGTGTTAAGGCTGACAAAACTAGTAGAGATGCAATACGATTCTTCATAAGACTTAAATTTTTAGCTTAGCAAACATATCAAATCAAAGCTAAAAATCTCTTAAAATTATATTAAAATCAAAATGTTTGTGATTGTTAACATTGAAAATTACTTGAAAAAAAGCGTGACAATTTGACATTTTGAAACAATTGGCAGTACTTTTGCAATCTCTCGAAAAGCAGAAAATGAAATTTAAAAATATATTTAAAAGTAAAAATACTATGAATGCTGAAAACCAAGACAAAGAGCAGGAAATCGATGACGCAACTTTAGAGGCAAATGCAAATGCAGAACAAATAATTGTAGAAGAGTTAAGCGTTGAAGAGCAACTGACCCAAGATTTGGCAGCCGAAAAAGACAAATTTATTCGTCTTTTCGCAGAATTCGAAAACTATAAAAGGAGAACGGCAAAAGAACGAATTGATCTGTTCAAGACAGCAAACCAAGAAGTTCTTTTGGCATTATTGCCAGTTTTGGATGATTTTGATAGAGCTAAGATTGAAATTTCAAAATCAGAAGACCAAAGCCTTTTAAAAGGCGTGGAATTAATCCATGAAAAACTAAAAAATACTCTTGCGTCAAAAGGACTTGAAGAAGTTGAGGCTAAAGCAGGTGATGCTTTTGATGCCGATTTTGCCGAAGCTATTACGCAAATTCCAGCGCCTTCTGACAAGTTGAAAGGCAAGATTGTTGATGTTTTAGAAAAAGGATATAAATTGGGCGACAAAATTATCCGGTTCCCAAAAGTGGTAATCGGACAGTAATTATTCGATGAGAATGTAGTGGCATGAATGATGCCTTTGCAACATTTCAATGTTAAAAATGAAAAAATGAAACAAGATTTTTACGAAATATTAGGAATTTCAAAATCTGCTGACGCAGCTGCGATTAAAAAAGCATACCGAAAGAAAGCAATAGAATTTCATCCCGATAAAAATCCGGGCAATAAGGAAGCCGAAGAGAATTTTAAGAAAGCTGCTGAAGCCTATGAGATTTTGAGCGACCCTCAAAAGAAAGCAAAGTATGATCAATACGGTCATCAAGCTTTTGACGGAGCGGGAGGATTTGGAGGCGGAAGCATGAATATGGATGATATTTTTAGCCAATTCGGTGATATCTTCGGAGGTGCTTTTGGTGGCGGTTTTGGCGGATTCGGTGGTGGAAATTCCGGTCCACGTAGAGTAAAAGGAAGTAATCTTAGAATCAAAGTCAAACTAACTTTAGAAGAGATTGCCAATGGTGTTGAGAAAAAAGTAAAAGTCAAAAGAAAAGTCCAAGCCCAAGGCGTTCATTATAAAACCTGTCCTACTTGTAATGGTCAAGGCCAAGTAATGAAGATAACCAATACGATTTTGGGAAGAATGCAGTCGGCAACCACTTGTCATACTTGCGGCGGTTCTGGGCAAGTACTTGAAAGCAAGCCAAAAGATGCAGATGCTCATGGAATGGTAATGGTTGATGAAACTGTTTCTATCAAAATTCCTGCAGGTGTAGTGGACGGAATGCAATTAAAAGTTTCAAATAAAGGGAACGATGCGCCGGGAAACAACAGTATCCCGGGAGATTTGATTGTTGCGATTGAAGAAATCGAGCACGAATTTTTAAAACGTGAAGGCGAAAATCTTCATTTAGACCTTTATATAAGCTTTCCAGAAGCGGTTCTAGGAATCTCAAAAGATATTGATGCAGTAAACGGAAAAGTAAGAATCAAGCTAGAAGAAGGAATCCAATCTGGAAAAATTCTCCGCTTAAAAGGCAAAGGAATACCAAGCATCAATGGCTACGGAAATGGCGATTTGCTGGTACATGTCAATGTTTGGACACCGAAAAATCTAAACAAAGAACAAAAGCAATTTTTTGAAAAATCAATTACGGAAGAGAACTTTATCCCAAACCCTGAAAAGAGTGAAAAATCTTTTTTTGAAAAAGTTAAAGATATGTTTTCGTAGTAATTTAAATTTTTTATATATTTGAAGATTACTAGGCAACTAGTAATTTTCTTTTTCATAGCAATTTTTCCCATCCTTGTGCAAATAGGGGTGGGTTTTTTTTGAAATTCTGACAAATTTCACCTCTCAATTCCTTACTTTTACAGACTCGTGGCTACGATAGCCCAGCTGATGAAATAAATCAAAAAGCATAATGAACAACATACTTGAAGTTAAAAATGTAGTCAAACAATATGGCGATTATACTGCTTTGAATAATGTTTCGCTACAAGTTCCAAAAGGGAGCATCTACGGACTTCTCGGTCCAAATGGCGCAGGCAAAACCTCGCTAATCAGAATTATCAACCAAATAACCATGCCCGATAGCGGTACTGTTCTTCTTGATGGAGAAAAGCTGCAGCCGGAACATGTACAGCACATCGGCTACATGCCCGAAGAAAGAGGCTTGTATAAAACCATGAAAGTCGGTGAGCAGGCACTTTATCTTGCCCAGTTGAAAGGGCTTTCAAAAGTCGAAGCAAAAAAACAATTGGATTATTGGTTCGATAGGTTGGAAATCCAAGGCTGGTGGAATAAAAAAATTCAGGAGCTTTCAAAAGGAATGGCCCAAAAGATACAGTTTGTGGTTACTGTACTGCACAAGCCGAAGCTTTTGATTTTTGATGAGCCTTTCAGCGGTTTTGATCCTGTAAATGCAAATTTGATAAAAGACGAGATTCTAGAATTAAAAAAACAAGGCGCTACAATCATCTTTTCTACCCATAGGATGGAAAGCGTTGAAGAACTTTGCGACGATATAGCCTTGATTCACAAATCCAATAAACTGATAGAAGGAAAACTCAACGACGTCAAAAAAGAATACAGAACCAATAGCTTTGAAGTCGGAATTATGACATCTAATGTCGAAGGGCTTATGTATCAGCTGACGCAGAAGTTTACTGTCGGGCAGACTAATTTCAAGACGCTTAATGATGACCTGAAACTGGAAGTGCAGATTGGCGATTCTTCTCCAAATGAGCTTTTGAGTATTTTAACTCAAATGGGACAAGTGACTCATTTTGTAGAAAAAATTCCAAGTGTTAATGATATTTTTATCAAGACAGTAAGCGACAAATAAGTATAGATTATCTGTTCTGGAGGGAAAATCCAGAATCATAAATTATAAATTGAAAATCTAAATGAGCATACTAAAATTAATCATAAAAAGAGAATTCGTTGCAAAAGTCCGCAACAAATCATTTATCGTCATGACTTTCTTGAGTCCGTTGCTGATGGTTGGATTGGCCGCTTTTGTGGGCTATCTGAGCACAATGAAATCAGATGTGAAGGAAATTGCAGTTCACGACGAATCGAATCTTTTTGTCAAAGAATTTAAGAATTCCGATGAATATCATTACCTCAATAAGTCTGATGTAGATTTGAAGGTGTTGAAAGACAGCATTATTTCAGAAAAATACGAAGCCATACTTTATATCCCTAAAATTGAAGATAATAAAGAACTGGCCAAAAAAATCCAGTATATTTCAAACGATAGTCCGAGTCTTTCGTATATAGACGATTTGGAAACTATAATTGGACAAAAACTTACAAAATCAAATTTTGAGAAAGCCAACCTTGATACGCTGGCTATTAAGAATGCAGAAGCGAAAGTTGATATTAATTTGGCCAAAGCTTCCGGCGAAGAAACCGTAAAAGGCCTGAACGAAATCAAAATATTCATCGGAGCGGCTTTCGGGTACCTTATTATGATGTTTATCATTATCTACGGGAATATGGTCATGAGAAGCGTCATCGAAGAAAAAACAAACCGTATTATCGAAATCATTATTTCCTCCGTAAAACCTTTTCAGTTGATGATGGGGAAAATCATAGGAACTTCTTTAGCAGGTGTGCTTCAATTTGTCATTTGGGCATTGTTGGGAGGTATTTTATTATTCATCGGTTCTGTCTTTTTAGGAATTAATGTTGGTCCATCTTCAGGGGTTTCATCTGAAATGATGGCAACAGCAAACCATGGAGTTGCAGCAAATATCCAGCTTTATGTCAATGAATTTAAAAATCTTCCGATAGCGACTTTATTGGTTTCATTCATAGTGTATTTTATTGGAGGCTACTTTTTATACAGCTCGATTTATGCAGCAATTGGCGCAGCTGTTGATAACGAAACCGATTCGCAACAATTCCTATTGCCAATTATCCTGCCGCTGATGCTTGGTGTTTATGTAGGTTTCTTCAGCGTTTTGAATGACCCTCACGGAACGGTAGCCACTGTTTTTTCAATGATTCCGCTAACATCGCCAATCGTGATGCTGATGCGTATTCCTTTTGGAGTGCCGTGGTGGCAGATTGTACTTTCGCTAGTTTTATTGTTCGGAACTTTCTTTTTAGTGGTATGGTTTGCTTCAAAAATATACAGAATCGGAATCCTTATGTACGGCAAAAAACCGACATGGAAAGAACTTTACAAATGGCTTAAATACTAATAGCGCAAAAAAAGATAAAATATGCCTAAAATATTAATCATAGAGGATGAAGCAGCAATCAGAAGAGTCCTAACAAAGATTCTTTCTGAAGAAAATGATTCGTATACAGTAGAAGAAGCCGAAGATGGGCAACAAGGTCTTGAGAAGATCAAGAACGACGATTACGACTTGGTGCTTTGCGATATCAAAATGCCAAAAATGGACGGTGTCGAAGTACTTGAAGCCGTTAAAAAAATCAAGCCGGAAATTCCAATGGTTATGATTTCGGGCCATGGCGATTTAGAAACAGCTATTAATACCATGCGACTTGGTGCTTTCGATTATATCTCCAAGCCGCCCGATTTGAATAGGCTTCTGAATACAGTTCGAAATGCTTTAGACAAGAAACAGCTTGTTGTTGAAAATAAGATACTCAAGAAAAAAGTCAGCAAAAACTATGAAATGATTGGCGAAAGCGAAGCCATCAACCATATCAAGCAGATTATCGAAAAAGTAGCGCAGACAGATGCACGAGTTTTAATCACCGGACCTAACGGAACTGGAAAAGAACTAGTCGCTCACCAGCTTCATGAAAGAAGCGAACGTTCGGGTGCACCTTTAATTGAAGTAAATTGTGCAGCAATTCCATCAGAATTGATTGAAAGCGAATTATTCGGACATGTGAAAGGCGCATTTACTTCTGCCGTAAAAGACAGAGCTGGAAAATTTGAAGCTGCCGACAGAGGAACTATTTTTCTAGATGAAATTGGCGATATGAGCCTTTCTGCCCAAGCCAAAGTATTGCGTGCCTTGCAGGAAAATATAATTACAAGAGTAGGTGCCGACAAAGACATAAAAGTCGATGTTCGAGTGGTAGCCGCTACAAACAAAGATTTAAAAAAGGAAATCGAAGAAGGCCGTTTCAGAGAAGATTTGTATCATAGGCTTGCGGTAATATTAATTAAAGTACCGGCATTAAATGACAGGCGCGATGATATTCCGTTATTGATTAATCATTTTACCGAAAAAATAGCATCGGAGCACGGAAATGTGCCAAAACAATTTTCTAAAGAAGCCATTGCACTTTTGAAAGAATATGACTGGACCGGAAACATACGCGAATTAAGAAACGTAATTGAACGCTTGATTATCTTAGGCGGAAATGAAATTTCTGAAACAGACGTCAAGCTTTTCGCCAGCAAATAATAAGCTTACAGCATTTAAAATGAAACTAAAAAAAATAAACGAAAATCTTCAAAGAGCTTTAGCCGAAAATGGACTTACAGAAGCCAATGAATTGCAACGCGAAACGTTTTCGACCATAAAAAGTGGCGCGGACTGCGTCATCATTGCTCCTGCCAAATCAGGCAAAACGACTACTTTGGTGATGAACGTAATCCAAAGGCTTGAAAAAGAATTTGAAGAATCTCCCCGAGCATTGATTGTTGTGGAAAGCAAGGAGAAAATGATTGAAATGAAACAACTTTTCGAAAAGCTAGGAAATTATACGAATCTCAGAGTGTACGGAGTTCATGATAAAGGCGATATTGATTTCGATAAAAACCATATTTCCCTTGGAATTGATGTGCTGATTGGAACTCCAAACCGATTGAGCGATATGTTTGCTTCGGCTGGATATGACGTGAACCGACTGAAAATGTTTATTATCGAAAATACCGATGAATTATTGAGATTGCGTTTTGATACCAAATTGGCAAGAATTTCGGAAGCGATGGGCAAGACGCAAAGGATTTTCTTTTCTGAAAACATTACGGAAAGAATAGACAATTTTGCCGATAGGATTATGATCGAACCGCTGTTTTTTGAAATGGACGATAGCGAAGAGGAAGAAGAAACAGAATAATTTAAAACTAAAAAAAATAATAAAATGGGACTAATGAAAGTATTTTCGGGAAGTGAGATCTTAGCAACAGCTTTGAAAGCTAAACTAGAAGAAGCAGGCATCGAGACGCTTATGAAGAATAACAACCAGTCCAATATTATTCTTGGATCGAATGGAAGCATTGCTGTCGAACTTTTTATCGATGAATCGAAATACGGGAAAGCCGATCCGGTCATTACTGATTTTAAGATGAGCCTTTAAAAGATTTTGCGTATGAGAACTTCTATAGAAACCGAAAGATTGCTATTGCGAGAACTCCTGCCAACCGATGATGTCGGGATGTTTGAGCTCGACTCTAATCCGCAAGTGCATATTTATCTAGGCAATAAACCGGTTACTTCTATTGAACAAGTCCGTGAAGCCATTGCTAATATCCGACAGCAATATCTTGAAAACGGAATTGGTCGTTAGGCAGTAATCTTAAAAGAAACCAACGAATTCATCGGCTGGTCCGGATTGAAATTAGAAAAAAATGTCAACGGATACGAAACGTTCTATGATTTAGGTTATCGATTCATCCAAAAGCATTGGGGAAAAGGCTACGCTTATGAAACGGCAAAAGCTTTTGTCGATTTTGGTTTTAACGATATGAAACTTGAAAAAATCAATGCCTATGCCGATTTTGACAATCTTGCGTCAAGAAGAGTTCTGGAAAAAGTAGGAATGCATTTTGTGAATGCATTCGATGATGAAGGAACTCAAGAAGCTTGGTATGAAATAAAAAATCCGAATAATTAATTATTCGGATTTTTCTTTTTGTTCAATTTCTGCTTTCTCAATTTCGGGGATAACAGTTTTTGAAATTTCTTCATCTTCTCCTAAAACATAACCCCACGGTTTTAATCCATCGACACGGTCAAAAACTACCTTAAAGATTGCAATAATCGGAATGGACAAGAACATTCCTTTGATACCCCAAACCAATTCTCCCAAGACCAATCCTAAAAGCGCTGTCAAAGTATTGATCTTTACTTTCGAACCGACAATTTTCGGCATGATATAATTACTGTCGATTAAATGGATTACGAAAACAGTAAAAATGACCAATAGTACAGCTGTAGAATTCATGGTCGAAAAAGTCAGCAAAACGGTAAGTATTAATGAAGTCAGGATTCCGATATAAGGAATCACATTAAAAATTCCCGTAATCAGCCCCAAAAGGAAAGCATATTTTATTCCGATAATTTCAAATGCAGTGCAAGCTAATACCGATACGATTAGCATCTGGAGAAAAAGCCCTGCAATATATTTCTTGACAATATATTGTATGTTAAAAACGACATCGTATACAACGGCAGAATGTTCTTCCCTAAATAGCGATACTAAAAAAGAAAGCAACAGGCGGCGATGCAGCAATATAAAAAAGGTATATAAAAAGATAAAGACCAAAAAAAGCATCACAGAAGAAACGGATAATAATGTCTGTCCCAATAAAGATGTTCCTTGGCTTAAAGCTTCGCTAGTAGCCGAATTGATATAGCTTATCTGCTCATGATTGTCAATATGAAACGTATCCGAAATCCAGTCCTGAATAATTGTAGACGTAGCCAAAAGCTGTTCTTTAAATGCGGGCAAGTCGTTCGTCAGGTCACTCAATTGGTTTAAGAGCAGGTAGGCAATAGCCGTAATTCCAAGTACTAATGTCATAAGTACCGTTGCTGAAGACAAAGAACGAGGAAATTTCCAACGTCTTTCTAAGAAATTCGCAAACGGAAGCAGAAGCAACGAAAATAAGAAAGCAAAAATAAGCGGTGCCAGCAAGGTTTCTCCGATAATTGCGAGATAAAACAAGCAGATGATGGAAATCAGCACGTGGGCAAGCCGGGTATAAAAAGGCGTAGTTTTAACCATTATTGAAAATCTTTACTATAAATATAAGCCAATAATTTTATTTTCCACCATCGCGTTTAATATAGATTTTTTCAGATTGCCTAATCCCTTAATTACGCTATCTTTGCACCTTCAAAAATTCGAGCAGTCGAAGAATCACAATCCAATTAATCGAATAATCTAGATGATTACAGTAAACGATATTTCAGTCCAGTTTGGAGGCACGACGCTTTTCAGCGAAGTTTCTTTTGCCATAAATGAAAATGACAAGATTGCCCTTATGGGTAAGAATGGAGCCGGAAAATCAACGCTCCTAAAGATAATTGCTGGGCAAAGCAAGCCCTCTGGAGGAAATATTTCAGCACCAAAAGAAGCCGTAATTGCCTATCTGCCTCAGCATTTATTGACGAAAGATGGAGCTACGGTAATGGAAGAAGCTTCAAAAGCATTTAGCGAAATTTTTAAGATGAAGGCTGAGATTGATGAACTGAACGAACAATTGACCGTCCGTACAGATTATGAATCAGACGATTATATGAAATTGATTGAAAGAGTTTCTGACTTAAGCGAGAAGTATTATGCGATTGAAGAAGTAAATTACGAAGCGGAAGTCGAGAAAATTTTGATGGGACTAGGTTTTGTAAGAGAAGATTTCACGCGCCAAACGTCTGAGTTTTCTGGAGGATGGAGAATGCGTATTGAATTGGCCAAAATCCTTTTGCAGAAACCAGACTTGATTCTTCTGGATGAGCCAACCAACCACATGGACATCGAATCGATCCAATGGCTTGAAGATTTCTTGATTAATTCTGCGAAAGCCGTTGTCGTTATTTCCCACGATAGAGCTTTTGTCGATAACATCACCAACCGTACGATTGAAGTAACGATGGGCAGGATTTATGATTATAAAGCCAAATATTCGCACTATCTAGAATTGAGAAAAGACCGAAGAGTGCACCAGCAAAAAGCTTATGACGAGCAACAAAAAATGATTGCCGACAACCAAGCTTTTATTGATCGTTTTAGAGGAACTTTTTCTAAAACTGATGCCGTACAATCACGTGTTAAAATGCTTGAAAAACTAGTTATTGTACAAGTTGATGAGGTAGATACATCTGCATTAAAACTGAAATTTCCACCCGCAGCTCGTTCTGGAAATTATCCTGTAATTGTAAAAGATTTATCCAAATCGTATGGTGACCATGTAGTTTTTAAAGATGCCAATATCGTAATTGAAAGAGGCCAGAAGGTAGCTTTCGTTGGGAAAAACGGAGAGGGAAAATCTACGATGATCAAGGCTATCATGAAAGAAATTGGAATAGATAGTGGTTCTGTAGAAATAGGTCACAATGCACAAATTGGTTATTTTGCTCAAAATCAAGCCTCTTTATTAGACGAAAATGCTACGATTTTTGAAACTATTGATAACATTGCAGTTGGAGAAGTTAGAACGCAAATTAAAAATATCTTGGGAGCATTTATGTTTCACGGAGATGATACTACCAAAAAAGTAAAAGTACTTTCTGGAGGTGAGAAAACACGTTTGGCAATGATCAAATTGCTACTCGAGCCTGTAAACTTGCTGATTCTGGATGAGCCTTCCAACCACTTAGACATGAAAACAAAAGACATCATCAAAGATGCACTTCGTGATTTTGACGGAACCTTGATTTTGGTTTCCCACGACCGTGATTTCTTAGATGGCTTGGCAACAAAAGTTTTTGAGTTTGGTAATAAAAGAGTCAAAGAACATTTCGAAGATATCACCGGTTTCCTTGCTCATAAAAAGATGGAAAGTCTTCGTGAGATTGAGAAATAATTTCTGATTTGACGTATTTAATGATTAAATTGCCTTCAAAATCAGAACTATATGATTCCTGAAGAAATTAGCAGTTTAAGAAATTCGAGAATAGAATTGCAAGGCGTTGCAGACTTTCTGCCGTATCCGTTTATTATTGCAGAAGTTATCGATGGGCAACATCTTAATACCTATCTAAACGAAAAGTTTCTCGAAGAAATTGGCTACACTCTTGATGAAATCCCAACCATAGAAGCTTGGTACGGCAAGGCTTATCCCGATTACGACTATAGAAATAATGTAATTACTACTTGGGATGATGAAGAAACTTTATCCCAGCAAGAAGGCAAGGTTTTCGTTAAAAGCAAGTCGCATGTTACTTGTAAAAACGGTACGATCCGATGGTACGAAGTAAAAGCTTGTGTCATCAATAAAATTCATATTGTCGCTTTTATTGATCTCGATAAAGAAATTCGTTTTCAGGAAGAACTGAAAAATATCAATAAGAATAATGACAGAATGCTGTCGATTTTAGGACATGATTTGCGAAGCCCTGTTGCCAATCTAATGTCGATATCGTCAATGGCGGCCAATACAGAAATTTCGCCGGACGAGTTTGCTTCCCTAATAAAAATGATCAATGAGCAGTCTAAACAAGTATTGGAATTATTGGACAATACGCTCAATTGGGCAAAACTAAACTTCAATACCATCAAGCTTAATCTCGTTGAAATTGATTTTCGAGTACTTATAGCCAATATTCTTGAAATCTATAAAACTCCTTGCGAAAGTAAAAATATCAGTGTCAAGGTGGCGATTAAAAATTTCAAAATAAATTCTGATATTGAAATCGTGACGATAATTATCAGGAACTTGATTTCTAACGCGATCAAATTTACACCTCAAAATGGGGCAATTGTTATTGAATCTTTTGGAAACCAATTAAGCATCAAAGATAATGGAATTGGAATGTCACAAGAGATGATTGAAGATATACTGCGGAACACAAATTCGTCAAGAAGAGGAACAAATAATGAGCAGGGAACAGGCGTAGGATTGCAATTAGTCGTGAATCTGGCCGAAAAAATAAATTGTAGCCTAGCCATAGTCAGTGAAGAATCGAAAGGCACGGAAATACGCCTGACATTTAAATAAACAAAAAACCGATAGCTTAAAAACTATCGGTTTTTTGTTTTGTAATTCTTGAGTTATTGCATGCCAAAAGCATTGGTGTTTAGTTCCTTCTTCCAATCTTCGCCAAATTTTTTAGACAGATAAGCAAATACCTGATGATTATACATTTTGTAATAATCAAAATCTCCCATCGTTACACAGCCAGAATCATGGTAATTGACACTGTATTTCTTTTGAAATAGCAAATCTGCATCCTTGATTACAGAAACAATTCCGCCTCGGAGATAAATCGTAACATGATTGTTTTTTAAATCGTCTTCAAAATTCATTTTGGCTGAAATTGCCAAATGTTTAGTGCATCCAGTTCTATCTTCCGTTTGACCAAAAGAAAGAGAAGAGATTAAGAACATAAAGAAAATATACTTTTTCATCTTTTTTATTTTACGCTTTCTACCAATCGAACAAATTCAGCTTTATAACCATCCTCGTCGTCAGACAATCCTTCTTTTGCTAGTTTTTTGATGTCTTCAGATGATTTGTTCGGAATTAGTTTTGAATCTCTCAGTTTTAATCCGAACCACGCTACTGCGGCAGAAAATTTGAAATCATCGGATGTATTGTTTAATGGGATTGGTTTGTTCTCGATCACATTCACCATCTCAATGCTTTTGTCGCCGTCAGGTTTTTTATATCGGAATTTTATGGTTGCCAATTCTTCATTATAAACCGTTCCGTTTTCTTGCACTTTCGTGTATTTCAAATCAGGTGTTTTGTTGAGAAACTCACTTTCGACTCCTGTCGGAATAATTTCATACAAAGCCGTAACCGTATGGCCACTTCCTAATTCGCCAGCATCAATAGCATCATTTGTAAAATCTTCCGGACGCAATTTTCTGTTTTCATAGCCGATCAATCGATATAACTGGACATGTTTTGGATTGAATTCGATTTGGATTTTCACGTCTTTGGCAATCGCAAACATAGAGCCTTTGAATTCCTTGCCTAAAAAGCGATTTGCTTCCTGGATATTATCAATATACGCATAATTTCCGTTTCCTTTATCGGCAAGAATTTGCATTTTGCTGTCTTTATAATTGCCCATGCCATAGCCGAGACAAGTCAAGAAAACGCCCGATTTTCTTTTTTCTTCTATCAACGTTTCCATGTCGGTATTCGATGAGCTTCCTACATTGAAATCACCGTCAGTTGCCAAAATCACACGATTGTTTCCGTTTTTGATAAAGTTTTCTTGCGCTGTCTTATACGCCAATTCAATTCCAGCTCCACCGGCCGTGCTGCCTCCAGCATCTAGCTTTTCCAAAGCATCAATAATTGTTTTTTTATTGTCTCCAGAGGTTGGCGGCAAGACCATTCCTGCAGCTCCAGCATATACGACGATGGAAACCTTATCTTCTTTTCTCAGCTCATTGACTAAAATTTTCATGGATTGTTTCAGTAAGGGCAATTTATTGGAATCGCTCATCGAGCCAGAAACATCGATCAAAAAGACAAGATTAGAAGCAGGCAATTTTTCTGTCGGAATTATTTTTCCCTGCAATCCAATTTTTACTAGCTTGTGTTTTGGATTCCATGGCGCATCGCTGTATTCTGTATTGATAGAAAACAGATGATCTCCTTTCGGCTGTGGATAGTTGTATTTAAAGAAATTGACCATTTCTTCTACTCGAACAGCATCTTTCGGAACCGTTTGCCCATTGTTTATGAATCGGCGGACATTGGTATAAGAAGCATTATCAACATCAATCGAAAAAGTAGAAAGCGGTTCATTCTTTGGACTTTCAAAAGGATTTTCGATAAAAGGATCGTAATCTTCTTGGGAAGTTTCAGCTTTCGGCTCCATGTTCATTTTATAAGTTTCCTTGCTTTCCTTTCTTTTCAGTTCTCTGAGTTTTTTTCTAATTTCTCTTTTGGAAAGGTTTTTAGTTGTCCCTTTTTTAGTTTTAACTACAATCACGCCGTTTGAGCCTCTATTTCCATAAAGCGAAGTTACAGACGCATCTTTTAAAACACTAATTTCTTCGATTTCATTTTGGTTGATCGTCTTAAAAGTTTTTTCATCAATAGGAAGTCCATCTACTATATAAAGAGGTTTAGCTTGTTCTTTAATTGATTCAGTTCCTCTCAAAACAATTGATTTGTCTCCGTTGTATTCTTTCTTTGCTTCAGTAATATTTAGTCCAGAAACTCTTCCTTGTAAAGACGAAGAAATAGCATCTTTGTTTTTCATATAAACATTACCTCTATAATAATTGAAATCATTTTCCTCTGCTGGAGAACTGGCTATTGTTTTCTCTTTTTTAGCTTTTCGGGATTTGATAGATTCTTCGCTAACTGCTACTGCGGAACTTGACTTAGATTTCTTTTTCGTACTATAAGAAGTGACTACAACTGCGTCTAACATTGTAGTGTCATCCTGCAAAGTAATGTTTATCTGTTTATTGTTTTCGACAGAAGCTATGATTGATTTCGATCCAATATAACTAAATTCCAATTTTTCTCCAGTTTCTACAGCAATAGTATATTTTCCGTCGAAATCTGTTTGAGTTGCGCGAGATGTTCCTTTTACGGCCACAACCGCGCCAGGCAAAGGCAAATTTTGATTGTCAACAACAGTCCCGGTAACTGTCCTTTCTTTGGTGATTGGATTTATTTTTACCTCTGCAGCAATGATTTTTGCATCTTTGAGGGCCAAATTTTTAGGCTCAATTTGGATTAATTCTACTTCTTCTTTAGCATAATCATCGTTCGTTTTATCGGCAACAGCAACGGAACTTTCTGCCTGTACCGTTACGGCCTTATTTTTTATGATTGTAGTTTTTTTACTTTTAGATTCTTCCGATTCTTTAGCAGTTTCCATTTTTTGAACGACAGCTTCTTTTTCAGACTCAGAAATTGTCGGCGTATTTTCCTCAATTACCACGGGTTTTTTAGGAATCTCTATGCTGTCGTCTGTTTTCAAAAATTGGTATCCTAGTGTAAAGAACAATAAGAGCGATGCCGCAATTCCGATTTTCTTCCAGATTGCGATTGTTTTTTTATCTTCTTTCTTGTCTAGTTTTTCTTCCACGCGAGCCCAGACTTTTTCCATAGCTGGGAAGTCTTTCGCTTCTGCCTTTTTCGAGGCATCTTTGAATTGTTCGAATATTTTATCTTGATTTTCCATCGCTACTTTGCTTTTTGATAATACAAATTATTAACCAATTCTTTCAGTTTGGTCTTTGAGACATTCAGTTGTGATTTAGATGTTCCTTCTGAAATATCAAGCATCTTGGCAATCTCTTTATGAGAATAGCCCTCAATAGCAAAAAGGTTGAAAATGGTTCGGCATCCTTCGGGAATAAAATTCAGCAGGTTCAGCAGATCTTCTTCCTCTAGATCAGTCACGTGATTTGTAATCGGCTGTGAAATGATTTTCACGTCATCAAGATACATGTTGAAGTTGACGTTTTTCTTGAGTGACAATAAGCATTGATTGACCGCAATCTTTCTTGCCCAGGCTTCAAAAGCTCGGACTTCTTTCAATTGTTCGATTTTCGTAAAAATAGTATAGAAAGCATCGGCCAGCGCTTCTTCTATTTCTTCCTCTTTCTTTAGGTATCGCTTGCAAGTTCGATACAGCTTTGGAGCCAAAAGCTCATACACCTGACGCTGTGCGTCTCGTTGCATCTTTCTGCAGGCTGTAATTAGTTTTTCGTCTATCACAATGAATGTCTTTCCTATATAGAGAGAGAAAAGGATAAAAAGGTTGGAAAGCGATGTGAAAATTTATGATTTTAGATTTATGCCCAAACGCAAATCCTAAATCTAAAATCCAAAATCATAAATTATTTATCAAGCGTAAGCTTATAAATGTCTGACTTTAAGTCGTCGTTGTCTTTGTCTTCGCAAAGAAGAAATTCAATGGTCTTGTCGTTTTCTTTGTAAATCGTAAGTCCTTCAAATTTATGCGTAGCTGTAATCTTTTCGGTAAAATCGATTTTCATCTTTTCAATATCCAGCCTTCCAATGAACGTGCCGAGAACGGCACCGTCATCATAAGTAGATTTAGTATCTTCAACAGTTGCCAGAAAATAAATCTTTCCATCCACTCGCACAGCGTCTGTAAAAGAACTTTGGATTCCTTTTATTTTAGGAAGTTTGTAAGAGTTATACAAAACAGAGAAATCATCAATCAAGTTATTTCCACCGATAGTGAAAATTCCGTTTTTGCCTGACTTACCGTTGCCACGGTTAAAAAGAAACCAATTTTCACCATTATAAACAGCGCCTTCGATATTGAAATCTTCAGGTTTCGTATTCCCGAAATTCTGCATCACCAAATAAAGGTCAGTGACATCCGTTTCCTTTATTTTTTGTTTTTGGTTCGTGTCAAAATGAACCATTTTATTTCGGTTTTCGGTAGAACCAGAGCCAAAAATATAACAGTCTTCGCCGAAATTGGCAATAGCTTCAAAGTCGGGCTTTTTCGCTTTTGGGATGTTTTCTGTTGGCGCCCCCAATGCTGTTTCTAGAATCGTATGCGATTCCAGATTTTTGCTTTCGATATTGTATTCGTAAAGGACGCTACTATTGTCAGAGATTATAAAAAGAGAATTGTCTTTAAAAACCAATCCTGAGGCAGAGCCAATGCCGATAATCTGAAATAATAATTCGAGCTGAAATTTTTGCATAGTTTCTGTTTTAGGTTCCTGATGGAAAATAATTCGGGCGAAAGGGATTCGTTTTCCTGAAAAAAATAAATATAATTTTTAGAACGTAATTTCTGAGATAAATATATACATTTATGTAAAATAATATTCTTATGAAAACGATAAATACGGATGATTTTAAAATTACGAGCCCTAAAAAGCTTTCAGATTTGCCGACATTAGTTGATTTGAAGGCTACCAAACAGGAATTAAAAGAAGCCCTAAATGAAACCCGTGAAGCTTTAAGCGACTTGCAAGATAAGATGTATGCTCATAACCGCTATGGCGTCCTGATTTGCCTGCAAGGTATGGATACTTCGGGAAAAGACAGCCTTATCCGTGAGGTTTTTAAAGAATTTAATGCTAGGGGAGTCGTTGTTCATAGTTTCAAAACGCCAAATTCAACCGAACTGGAGCATGATTATCTGTGGAGGCATTATCTAGCACTACCCGAAAAAGGAAAATTTTCAGTTTTCAACAGGACACATTATGAAAATGTACTAGTCACAAGAGTACACCCAGAATATATCTTGAACGAAAGCTTGCCGGGAATTGAGGACGTAAAGGACATTCCCAAAGATTTCTGGAAGAAACGCATGGAACAGATTGTTAATTTCGAAAAGCATATAGTCGAAAACGGCGTGATAGTCTTGAAGTTTTTTCTGCATTTAAGCAAGGAAGAGCAAAGGCAGCGACTTTTGAGACGCCTTGAAAAAGAAAAACACAACTGGAAATTCTCGCCTAGCGATCTAAAAGAAAGAAGCTTTTGGAAAGAGTACCAACACCATTATGAAGAAGCGATTAACGCGACGTCTAAAGAAAAAGCGCCATGGTATGTGATTCCGGCCGATGACAAAAATGCCTGCCGTTTTCTTTTGGCAAAGGCAATTTTGGATGTGCTTTCGCAATATAAAGACATAAAATTTCCGGAGTTAGATGAGAAAGTACAGGAAAATATATCATTTTATAAGAAGGAATTGAGTAATGAGAAATAAAAAAATGCCTTGAATTATCAAGGCATTTTCTTTTATATTTTTCAGATTAGAGTCTAAATCCGTAAGCCAGACGCAAAGCAAGCTGTCCAACTCCTTCGCCATTTTCTCTCGGGAAGTCGTTGTAATATTCGTAGCGGATGCTGGCATCAAAATATTTATTGGCATATCCAATTCCTGGCGCTAACAACAAACTCGTGTCGTTATAGTCATTCGTGACAGGAATAGCAGCTCCAAGCTCACCAAGCACATAAAAACGATCTTCCCATACAAAGGCTTTGAAACCAGCCTTTGCCGGAATGAATCCTAAATCAGGAATATCATCGCCCACAAATAGATTAGTGAACCCAGTAGTGAACGTAATCGAATACCTTTGGTTTAAGTCATACTGGATACGTGCATCGGCTCCTAGCGCAAAATCATAAGGATCGTCAAATATAAAACCTCCGTTTATTCCAAACCCTAAACGAAACCCTTGGTCATAATTTTCGGTTGCGCCAATAGCGGAGGTGGTTTCTTGTGCTGACATGTTCGATGTCATTAAAACCGTCATGCAAACTGCAAATAAGCCTGTGATTGATTTCAAATTTTTCATAGATTAGGATTTTAAAAGTTAGTACTATAAAATTAACAATAATAAAGCCACTCTTCCAAATGTTAATTTTTAAAGTATTGTTAAAAGGTTGGTAGCGTGATAAGGCTTTGAAAGCAAGTGATTTGCTTTATGTTTCAATTTTTGCTTAAAATATTTAAATATCTTTAAAAGTGTGGAATTGTAGGATATGATGCTATCTTTGCCCCACATTTTTCTACATATCGTGAGCTTACATCAATACACCAAAGAGTTTTCTTATAATTTAAAATTAGCGTATCCTATCATACTAGGAATGCTAGGGCATACATTAATCGGAATTGTCGACAATATTATGGTTGGCAAACTGGGTGCTACCGAATTGGCAGCTGTTTCATTAGGAAATAGCTTTATCTATGTAGCCATTTCGCTCGGGATTGGCTTCTCCACAGCCATAACCCCGATTATTGCTCAGGCTGATGCGGAAAAAGATGCTCAGAAAATCAGGTCGGCTTTCCATCATGGACTCTTTTTGTGCGGTATATTGGGCCTCACCTTGTTTGGTGTTATCGTATTGGCCAAACCACTGATGTATTATATGGGACAGCCCGAAGAGGTAATCGTCTTGGCCAAGCCTTATATAGATTGGGTTGCTTTTTCTTTGATTCCATTAGTTGTCTATCAAGGATACAAGCAATTTGCAGATGGACTTTCGATGACAAAATATTCCATGTATGCAATTATCATGGCCAATGTTGTGCACGTCATCTTAAACTATTTTCTGATCTACGGAATTTGGATTTTTCCAAAAATGGGCATTATAGGTGCTGCTTTAGGAACGGTAATTTCAAGGCTTATGATGCTTGCTTTTATGCACCTGATTTTATCCAGAAATAAAAAACTGACTGCTTATTTTCAGAATTTCAGTTTCCAAGATATCAAAAAGGCAATGCTCAATAAGATTGTAAGCTTGGGACTGCCATCAGCTTTGCAGATGTTTTTCGAAGTTGCACTTTTTACATCGGCAATCTGGCTTTCCGGCTCTTTGGGCAAAAACAGCCAAGCGGCCAACCAGATCGCCTTGAGTTTGGCATCGGCTACTTTTATGTTTGCTATGGGATTGAGCGTTACCGCCATGATTCGCGTAAGCAACCAAAAAGGACTTAAAGATTATAAGAAGCTTGTGGTGGTTGCCCGATCTATTTTCCTCTTGGCAATCATTATTGAAATTATTTTTGCGATCTGCTTCGTGCTTTTCCACCAATACCTGCCGCATCTGTTCCTTAATATGGAGAAGAATGCACTGGTTATAGATAATGAAGAAGTAATCGCGATAGCCGCACAATTATTGCTTGTAGCCGCCGTCTTTCAAATTTCAGACGGAATACAAGTCGTTGTGCTAGGAGCTTTAAGAGGCCTTCAAGATGTAAAGATACCCATGTACATTACGTTTGCAGCCTATTGGGTGGTCGGTTTTCCCGTTTCGTATTATTTAGGAAAACATACGGAGCTCAAAGCTACCGGAATCTGGATCGGCCTTTTAGCTGGATTGACAGTTGCCGCAGTATTTTTGTATATTCGCTTTAATTATTTGACAAAAAAATCAATAAAAGAGGCAGCTCCAGTAGCTGCAATCTAAAATCATAAATCTAAAATAAAATGGAACTACCAAAATTTTTACTAGGTGACAATACCGATTTTCCGGACGATATTTTTATCATCCACATGGATTATCCAAGATTTATAATCAATCTAAAAGACGACGAGGTCGAGTTTCTCGAAGAAGCAGAAGATCTTGATGAAGGCGAATTGAATCAAGTTATGGAAAGCTTGATTGCTGAAGCCAATGAATTTTACGACAGAGAAATGGAGCGTTACGAGAAAGAATAAGAATTCTGGCGTAAGCACTAAATCCAAATACACAAAGGTTGCAAGACGGTTAATTATACCGTTTTGCAACTTTTTTTTGAAAATGTAAAACTAAGGGGGTAACAAAAAAACAATTTAATTGATATACACTAAAGTTGGCGGAACCCGAAAAGCCAATCCAAGAGTAGGGACAATTAAATTACAAATTATGAAGAATTTTTTACAAGGAGATTTTAAAAAATCGAAACAAACAACAAACAAACTTGTATCGTTTACGGGGGTAAAAGCGATATTGGCATCACTCTTTTTAACAGCTTTTATTATGGTAAGTTGTAGCAAGGACGATCAGCAGGAAACTCAAAACGAAGATATTTCTATGGAAACTTCCGATTCGGCAGCTAGAATATGGGACTATCGTCATTTTATTATACGTAGTTGGGGATCCCATAATGTAGATTGCAGTCAGCCTGGTGGATTTTGCCATCATATATTGACGGTTGTTACTTCTTATGATAAGCCATTAGCAATTGGTACTCCTGTGAGAGTAGCCAACGTTAATGGAGCATTTGTTATGAAGATTAACAAAAGTGCTTTAACAGAAGAACATAGAGCAACATTGCTAAGAGACGGAAATTCCTATAGTATTCCTGAAGGGCAGACCATTCCTAATGAGATGGCGGAAGCTTTAGGACTTAGCTCAAACTCGTTGCGTGCAGGAAACTATAGAATTCAAGAAAACGATGAGCTCTATGGCATTGCAATAGCAGTAAATTAAATTACTTTTACCCCAAACAAAGAAAACCGTTTCAATTTATTTTGAAGCGGTTTTTACTTAAGGTTCTTACTGTTTTGATAGATTTCTAATAGATTTTGTGCAGCGGCAAAAGGAGAGACTTCGCTATTTTGTACCGCTTTTTTATTTTCTTCTAATAGATTTTTTATTTGAGGGTGCTCAAAGAAATTGAGTTTGAGCTGTTCATTGATTGTTTCCAGAAGCCAATGCTGGTTCTGGTTTTTTCTTCTTTCGTAAAAATAATCGTTGCCTTTCGTAAGCTCAAGGTAGTCTGAAATCATAGTCCAAACTTCGGAAATTCCGTCATGTGTAATAGCGCTGCAAGTCGTGACTTTTGGCTGCCAGCCTGAACTCTTCGCAGGAAATAGGTGCAAGGCACGATTAAATTCGGTTTTAGCCATATTAGCTTTCTTGATATTATCGCCGTCAGCTTTATTGATGACGATAGCATCCGCCATTTCCATGATGCCTCTTTTGATGCCTTGCAATTCGTCTCCGGCTCCTGATATTTTCAAAAGCAAGAAAAAATCAACCATGCTATGAACTGCAGTCTCGCTTTGTCCGACTCCGACCGTTTCAATGATAATCGTATCAAATCCGCAAGCTTCGCATAAGATAATGGTTTCGCGGGTTTTTCTGGCAACGCCTCCAAGCGTTTCTCCTGAAGCCGACGGTCGGATATAAGCCTTTTCATCTTTGACCAATTCTTCCATACGGGTCTTGTCGCCCAAAATACTGCCATGAGAGATGGTACTGCTCGGATCGACGGCCAATACGGCTACTTGTTTGCCTGATGAAGTCAAGAATTTTCCAAAAGCTTCTATAAAAGTACTTTTTCCGACACCGGGAACTCCGGTAATGCCAATCCTCACAGAATTATTCGCATACGGTAGGCAGGCTTGGATAATCTCATTGGCCTTTTCCAGATGTTTTGGATTTGTGCTTTCCACCAAAGTAATGGCTCGACTCAAAGCCGTTTTATCGCCTTTCAAAATTCCTGAAATCAGTTCTTGGGCGGAAGGCTGTCGCTTTCGCGATTGAATGATCTGGGCAACAGAAGCCTTACCGATGCTTTCGGGCTGGCTGATTCCTTCTTTTTCCTGTAAGGCTGATTTATGCGAGCTTGGTTTGGACACAGTAGCGGTTTTGAGAAGTAAAAGTAAGGAAAACAAAAACAGTTTCAAAAAGGCGATGCTTAAAGAAACTGTTTTTTGGGAATTATGAATTATGAATTATGAATTATGAATTATGAATTTTTGTGCTAAGCAAATTAATAAGCAGCTGTAAATCGAACTTGGTGGTGTTTTGGGTTTTCGACTTCATCAGCGATAACAACAGCAAGATCTTCTGCCGAAAGGATGCTTCTTTGGTTAGTGTCAAAAACGGGATTGTCTAATCCAAGACGATAGTTGCCTGTTCGTCCGGTCGTGATGCCTTGGTGCATTTCAAATGCAGGGCTAAAAAAGGCCCAATCCAATTCTTTTTCTTCTTTTATCAAGTTGAGATAATCTCTTGCGGCTGTAGCTCCGGCATGATATTCTTTTGGGAAATCGGGCGTATCCACTGCTTGAAGTCCCGGCGCTACAAATAGGCTTCCCGCTCCTCCAATAGTGATAAATCTTTTAACGCCTGAAAGTTTCACCGCTTCTTGGATTGCCTTTGAACCCGCAATAAAATCATCATAAATGTTCGGATTGGTCCAGCCTGGATTATAAGCGTTGACAACAGCATCATGACCTTTTAAAATCGTAGCCAATTCTTTTGTGTTAAAAATGTCAGCCGAAATAGATTTCAAGTTTTCTTTCCCTGAATCTTTTGCATTTCTAGAAATTGCTGTCACCTCGTGGCCGCGATTTACCAATTCGTTTGTAATATTTGAGCCAACAAATCCTGTAGCTCCGATAATTGCGATTTTCATAAATATATAAATTTAAAAGTAATAAAAAATGTTACAGTTTTAAATAAAAAAATAGCTAGAACTTATTAGAGAATTCTGTAAGGGAAATACCTCTCAGTTCTTTGCTGATTTTATCATTGATATCAATGTATAATTCGTCCAGTTTTTTATTGATGTTTTTTCCGACCGGACAATCCGGATTTGGATCGTTTTTTGAATAACCCAAGGTCACTCTTTCAAAAGTAAGCTTGAAAATATCATCTAAGCTGATGTTTTCTGCCGGTCTCAACAATTTTGTACCGCCGTTTTTTCCTTCTTTACTTTCTACAATATGATGCTTTTTCAGGTTGGCGATCTCTTTGCGAATCAATACAGGATGCAGGTTCATGCTTCCTGCCAAAAATTCAGACGAAAGATATTCATCCGGAAATTTAGAGAGGAGTGTCAAGATATGAAGCGTTATTGCAAACTTGCCTGAAATCATACTGTAATAAAATATGTTACAAATGTATGGCGATATGGATTGCGAAAAAAATATTTTGGCTTTTTTTTATGATAATGCAGTTGCCAATTAATTGTAGGTAATGCCGTAAATTTGCACTTCAATTATTCCTCCTACTTAATGACCACAAGACAAAAATACTCCATACTTTTTATACTCGGAGGATTATCAGCTTTAGCACCATTCAGCATCGACATGTACCTGCCTGCTTTCCCTGCCATAGCAAAAGGACTGGATACTGACATTTCTCAAGTTGCGCTTTCGCTGACAAGCTATTTCGTCGGAATCAGTATCGGACAACTTTTTTACGGTCCGATAACCGATAAGTTTGGCAGAAAAAAACCACTTGTTTTTGGTCTTACGATTTTTCTTTTAGCTTCTATCGGTTGTGCTTTGTCGCCAACAATCAATTGGCTGATTGCCATGCGTGTTGTTTTGGCATTAGGCGGCTGTGTAGGAATGGTCGTAAGCAGGGCAGTGGTTCGCGACTTATTTCCAGTTTCCGAAATCGCAAAAATATTTTCAATCCTGATGCTGATTGTAGGAGTGGCACCCATCTTGGCACCGACTATCGGCGGCTGGGTACTGACCGTTTCGACCTGGAGAACGATCTTCTATTTCTTGACAGCTTTTAGCTTGATATTAATCTTAGCCGTAATCTTTTACCTGCCAGAAAGCAAAAATCCCGATCGCGCCAAATCGCTTAGAGCGGGCGATATTTTAAAGGATTATAGAGACGTACTGCAAGAAAAAACCTTTTTGTTTTACGCTTTTGGCAGCAGTATTGCCATGGCGGGCATGTTTGCTTATATCAGCGGATCGCCTTTTGTGTTCATGAAATTCCATGATTTTACCGAAGCACAGTACGGCTGGGTTTTTGGTACAAATGCCATGGGATTCATTATCGGCAGTCAGCTCAACAGGGTGTTACTAAATAAGTTTACTTCCCTGCAAGTTATAACCTTCTCAAGCCTTACTTTATTGACGGTTTCAATACTTTTAATGATACTGCTAGGACTAGACCTTTTGACCCCGGCACTACTAATTGCGATGATTTTTACCTTTTTGTTTTCACTCGGACTGCTGGTTCCAAACTGCACAGCTTTGGCTTTGGCACCGTTTACATACAACGCAGGAAGCGCTTCAGCATTGATAGGATTTATCCAAATGATTACTGGAGCAGGAGTTTCTGCATTGGTGAGCGTCTTGCACGATGGTACGAGGTTTCCGATGGCCTTCGGAATGTTTTTCTGCGGCACGATGTGCTTTTTTATCATCATGGTGCTGAACGTGAAAGTCAAGAAATGGAGGACAGAACTCGCTTAAAGGGAAGCGGGCCTGATTAGTTGATCTAATTATTTTAAAAAATCATGAATACAACAAAACTAGATTTTGAAGCTCAAGAAAAAAGAGACCTTACTCAAAAAACAGTCTATCCGATTCTTTTTTCAATTGCCTTTGCGCATTTGTTAAACGACATGTTGCAGGCCGTCATACCCTCTGTCTACCCAATCTTAAAAGACAGCTATAGCCTGACATTTACACAAATCGGACTGATTACTTTTGCCTATCAAATGGCGGCTTCTATCTTGCAACCCTTTGTCGGCTTTTATACCGATAAGAAACCGCAACCGTATTCGCAGATATACGGCATGCTTTTTACCTTGTCGGGCATTATCCTGCTATCGTATGCTGCTAATTTTTATATCATCATTCTATCGGTAATTTTAGTCGGTATTGGTTCGTCTATTTTTCATCCCGAAGCCTCAAGGATTTCTTTCTTGGCCTCTGGTGGCAAGCGCGGATTGGCCCAATCGGTATTTCAACTAGGGGGAAATGCAGGAACGGCAATCGGACCCTTATTGGTCGCTTTGATTGTAGTGCCGAATTCGCAGAAATACATCCTGTCTTTTGTAATCGTAGCCGTCATCGCTTTGTTTGTTTTGGGCAGCATTGCCCGCTGGTATGACAATCATCTTACGCTAAGATCCAAAAAGAAAGTAGAAGTCGTCTTGCCGGACCTGTCGCAAAAAAGGATTGTCATTTCAGTAATCATCTTATTGGTGCTGATCTTCTCTAAGTTCTTCTACATGGCAAGCATGTCTAGCTATTTTACGTTCTATCTCATTGAAAAGTTCAATCTTTCCGTTCAAGATGCACAATTCCACCTATTCTTGTTTTTGGCTTCTTGTGCTTTGGGAACACTGCTAGGCGGTCCTTTAGGTGATAAATTCGGAAGAAAATACGTCATCTGGTTCTCGGTTCTCGGAGCGGCACCTTTTGCCTTGTTCCTGCCATATGCCGATTTGTTCTGGACTGGAATCTTGTCTGTGGTTATCGGTATTATCATTTCTTCGGCTTTCCCAGCCATCTTAGTATATGCACAAGAGCTGTTGCCTAAAAAACTCGGAATGGTTTCTGGGCTTTTCTACGGCTTTGCTTTCGGTATGGGAGGCCTTGGCTCGGCTTTGCTTGGTTATACGGCAGATCATATCGGTATCGAAGCGGTGTACAAGATATGCGCCTATCTGCCATTGATAGGAATCATTGCCTTGTTCCTTCCAAATCTCAAGAAGAAGAAAAATTAGTTCCGGCTGCCATTTTTATCTTGTTAATTTTTGTAAATTTATAGGGTGTAGAACCCATAAATTACAGCTATTATGATGAAAATTTTTAGTACCGCACAGAACAAGAATCTTTCCAACATCATGCTTTTTATTGTGAGGGCTACGGTCAGCAGTTTTATGCTGGTTCATGGCGTGGAAAAATTCGATACGCTTTATGCCGGCGCGCCTTTTGAGTTTCCCGATCCTTTGGGAGTAGGAACCACGGCATCCTTATCGCTGGCCGTTTTTGCAGAAGTTTTATGTTCGGGTCTGCTTTTTGTAGGATTCGCGACACGATTGGTTACCATCCCGCTCATCATCACCATGTTTTTTGCAGTCTTCGTGATTCATGGAGCCGACGGATTTGACAACCAAGAATTAGGAGGGCTCTACCTCTTGATCTATGTGCTCTTGTTGGTCACAGGCAGCGGCAAATATTCTGTCGACCATTTCATCTATAAAAATACAAGGCCCGCAAAACCCTGATTTATTTAAAACAAAACCTTTCTGGCGTAATGCCGCAATCAAATAAATAGTATTTTTGAAAATCATTTTATTGATTTTGAAACTGCTATCATGAAGACAGAACTGCTTTCTAAAGAAATGATCAGCCAGCTGCAAGAAATTGTAGGCCAGTCCTTTCTTTTTCTAGATGAAGAAACCCGAAATAATTATGGACATGACGAAACGGAAGATTATGTTTTTCCGCCCAGCGTAGTCTTAAAGCCTGCTTCTGCCGAAGAAATTGCGGCGATACTAAAGCTTGCCAACCTGCACAAAATTCCCGTAACGCCAATTGGCGGAAAAACGGGATTAAGTGGCGGTGCCTTGAGTATCTACCAAGGCATAGGGCTTTCGATGGAGCGTTTTAATAAAATCCTTCATATCGACGAACAGAATCTTCAGGTTATTGTTGAGCCTGGTGTGGTAACCCAGACGTTGCAGGAAGCTGTTCTTGAAAAAGGCTTGTTTTATCCGCCAGACCCGAGCAGCCGCGGCAGCTGTTTTATTGGCGGTAATGTGGCCGAAAATGCAGGAGGGGCAAGAGCCGTAAAATATGGCGTGACCAAAGATTATGTACTGAATCTGGAAGTCGTTCTGCCTACAGGCGAAATTATCTGGACGGGAGCCAATACGCTGAAAAATTCTACAGGTTATAATCTGACACAGTTAATGGTAGGCAGCGAAGGGACTTTGGGAATCATTACCAAAATCGTCATGAAGCTGCTGCCAAAAAATTCTCATAATATACTGATGCTTGTTCCTTTCTTTAATTCGGGACAGGCTTGTGAAGCGGTTGCCCAAATCTTTAAGGCGGGTATAACGCCAAGTGCCTTAGAATTTATGGAACGCGATGCCATCGACTGGACACTGCGTTTTGTGGACGGTGTCAGCCTGAATATAAAAGACGAAGTACAGGCGCACCTGCTGATTGAGGTTGACGGGAATTATCCCGACGTGTTGTTTTCTGAGGCTGAAAAAATCACAGAAGTGTTGGAACAGTTTGCTATCGATGAAATTCTTTTTGCCGATTCTGAAGACCAAAAAAATGCATTGTGGAAGCTGAGAAGGGCAGTAGGCGAAGCCGTCAAGTCGAATTCAATCTATAAAGAAGAAGATACGGTCGTGCCGCGCTACGAACTGCCAAAACTGCTTGAAGGCATCAAGAGCATAGGAAACAAATACGGTTTTAAATCGGTGTGTTATGGACATGCGGGCGACGGAAACCTTCACGTAAATATCGTCAAAGGCACCATGTCTGACGAAGACTGGAAGACCGAAATACCAAAAGGCATCCGCGAGATTTTTGAATTGACAGTTTCGCTAAAAGGTACCTTGTCTGGCGAACACGGCATCGGCTATGTACAGAAAAATTATATGGACATTGCTTTTTCGCCTGTACAATTACAGCTGATGAAAGGCATAAAGACTATTTTTGACCCTAACGGCATCTTAAATCCGGGCAAAGTATTGCCGGATTCATTATAAAAAAAGGAGCTTCAAACGAAGCTCCTTTTTTTATAGTGTGGCCGACTTGGCTTTTGGCAGCAGCTTGTTGGCCAGCTTGCCGATGGTGAGTCCCTGTACGATGATTGAAAATACGACTACGAAATAGGTAATCGCCAAAATAATCTTTTTGTGCGGGCCTTCTTCAATCGAAAGGGCCAAAGCAATAGAAACGCCGCCGCGCAATCCTCCCCAGACTAATATTTTTATGGTAGACGACTCAAATTTCTTTTTAAAAGGAATAATCTTGGTCGGAATCCAAAGCGATACAAAACGGCAAAACAGCACGATAAAGATACAGATAAGCCCGATAGACCAAAAGCTCAAGATGTTCGGGATAAGCAATAATTCAAAGCCGATAAAAAGGAAAAGGATGGCGTTGAGGATTTCGTCAATCAATTCCCAAAACTTGTTCAGGTAATCTTTTGTAGTAGCCGACATGGCTGTCTTTTTTCCGTAATTTCCTATAATGATTCCGGCAGCCACCATCGTCAGTGGACCCGAAATGTGCATGGCTTGGGCAATCAGATAGCCGCCCATTACGACAGACAGCGTAATCAATACTGATACTTTATAATCGTCTACTTTTCGCATGGCTTTGCTAGACTGTACGCCCAGAACAGTTCCGAGCAAGAATCCGCCCAAAGCTTCGCGTATGAGCAGCCAAGAAACGTGCGGCAGCGAAAAGTCGCTGGCCGGGTCTTGTGCCAGTTTTAGGATTACGGCAAAAATTACGACCGCTACACCGTCATTAAACAGCGATTCTCCGGCAATTTTTGTTTCTAATGATTTCGGCACTTTGGCATCTTTTAAGATACTCAGTACCGCAATCGGATCGGTAGGCGAAATTAGGGCTCCAAACAGCAAGCAATAGATAAATGGCAGGTTGATATGAAGCAGGTCGGTAGCAAAGTCAAGAATAAGCCCGATAGCAAACGTAGAAATCAGTACGCTGATGGTAGAAAAGACCATGATAGGGCCTCGCTGCTCGCGCAGGTCTTTAAGGTTAACGTGGATGGCGCCGGCAAAAAGCAGAAAGTTTAGCATGGCGCCCATCAATACTTCCGTAAAATCAAACTCGGCAATGAGTTTGGAGAAATTCATGAACGTTTTTGGAAAAATAGTACCGGTCACTACCAGCAGTATCGAACTGATCATGGCAATGATCATGATTCCGATGGTGGCCGGAAGCTTAAGAAACCGAATGTTGAGGTAGGCAAAAAAAGAGGCCAGTACGATAAGTACCGAGAACGAGTAGTATAATTCCATAGATGTTTATATTGATGATTTGGGCATTCTTACAAATATAAAAAACGAGGGTTAAAACGGGCAGGGATTGGTTCTTTTTTAGAAAATTTTGGCAAAAAAAATCCCCAAAGAATTGGGGATAACTAACTAATCTCTTTTTGGATTGTTTTTCTTTTCTCTTTTTTCCTCTTTTTTTTCCTTAGCGGTCTTTAGAGGTTCTTTTTTTACGTTTTTCTTTGCGTCTTGACTCTTTGCCATAATTTTTAGTTTTAGAGGTTATTTTTTTTGTATCACAGCTTCTCCTGCCGCAGGCCCAAGCCCCAGCTCGGTTTTTATTTTTTCATTAAAGATCATCGGAAAGATTTGGTCGCTATACGTCAGGTACTTCCATTCTTTGTTTGTTGTTTCGTCGGCAACGGCAATTAGTTTTGATCTTGCCTTAATGTCCATCGTTTTGTTTGGTGCATCATAAACAACATCTTGCGTATTCATCGTGGCCTTGAACGAATCGATGTAGGATTGTATTTCTTCTGCCGGAATAGGCTCGTCCCAAATAATCTTAAATGCGGTGTCGTGGTTGATTACAGAAAAAGACTGGTTGCCTATTTTCTTGATGTCGCCAAAAACAAAATTCGGAGCTACGGGCATCAGCTTGACTTTAAAACCTTCATTTTCCTCAAATGTCTTCTTCAAGGTAGTGAGCATGGTTTCTTTAGGAACGATGTCAAATAGTTTCGGATAGATCATCTCCATCATCATGGTATAGTCGAGCTTGACCGTAATATCGTAATACTTTTGCGCATTTGCTTTTAGCGAGGCTGCGTCTTGAGAGAATCCTTGAAAGGAGACCAACAGCACGGCGACGATATAAAGTAGCTTTTTCATGTTTTTTTTATTTCAAATATAAATTAAAAATCCTCTGGCGGCAGGCTGGCAAGAGGATTTTATGTTTTATTTATAATTTTTGCTTATCGGTTCAGATAGTCTACAATCTTTTCTGCAATTTCTTTCTGTCCGTTGTCGCTGGTAAGATAGCCTCGGTCTTCTGCATTAGACAAAAAGCCTAGTTCTAAAGTTATGGCGGCAGTCTTGGCCTTTTTTAATACGGCAAACGGTGCAGTCTTTACGCCCCTGCTTTTCAGCTTGTCGGTAGACAATAGCGCGACCAATTCTTCTGCTTTGGCTTTAGAGTCTTCAAACTTTTCGTTAGCGTCGCATACAAAAGCTTCAATGCCGCTGGCTGTTTCGTTTTTGCTTTGGTTTACATGTAGCGAAAGTACCAGATCGGGTTGCAGCTGATTGATTTTGTCAATCCTATCCTGTAGTGAGCTAAACTCGTCATTGTCGCGGGTCAGCACGATTTCGATCTCGCTGTTTCGGTTTAGGGAGGCAATCTTTTTGGCAATTTTAGAGACGATTTCTTTTTCGGAGTGGAAACCGTAGGTAGAGCCGATGTCGTGCCCGCCGTGTCCGGCATCAATCACGATTAGTTTTTTACTGCCAGGTGTCGTAAACGACATTGTAAAGGCCAGCAGGGCGATTCCTAAAATTCTAAAGGTGTTTTTCATCATTTTAAGTTTAGGGTTGTAGTCTAAAACGATGAATGTATGAAAATATTTGCCAAAAAGGAAATAATCGTCGAAAAAGTCATGCCGCGTCTTTGCGTTTTCTCCAATCGGCGGCTGTCATCTCAAATTTAATTTCGCCTTTTCCGTGCAGGCCAATTTCTTTCCAGCCGCGTTTTCTATAAAAAGTTTCGGCGCGGGTATTGGGGGAGGTGCCGAGCCAGACCTTTTGGCTTGTCTGCGAGAAATACCAGTCGAGCATATCGTCGTGCAATTTTTTTCCGATGCCTTGCTGTTCGTAATCCGGATGCAGGAACAGCGCCCAGATGTTATTATCCTGCAGGTCGGCAATAGCAAAGCCTACGATAGCGCCGTCGATTTCGCATACCCAGCCTTTTCCTCTCGAAAACATGAAGTCTTCGCAGTCTTGATCGGTAACAAGGCCAGGGTCGGACAAGGTATTTTCTTTGACCGAATTCCTGACTTTTTGTATTTGTGGGATGTCTTCTAGCTTTGCTTCTCTAAATTGTTTCATATCGTATTTTTTATGAAGTTCATGTGCAGGATAGGATAGGGCTTGCCGAATCCGTCTGTTTCTGAGATCTTATAGGTCTGGAAACCGAAGCGTTCATAAAAGCCTACGGCCTGCGCATTGTCTTGGTTTACGTCTACTTTGGTAATCTTGAGTTCCTGCAGGGCATACAGCAACAGCGTCTTGCCGATGCCTTTTCCGCGGGTGTCGGCATGCACAAAAAGCATTTCGAGGTTTCCGTCTGCGGTGCCTATAAAGCCGAGTATCAGTCCATTTTCATCCTTAAGGCTTTTGAGGGCCACAGCGTTCAAGAACTGCGGCATCAGGTTCTTATAAAATTCAAAATCTTCTTCTTTCAAAAAATGGTGCGTGGCCTTAACGGCCGATTCCCAGACTTGTACGAGCCTATCGTATTCCTGCTCTGTGACGTTTTGTAGGGTATAATGTAGGAGCATTTTGTTTGTTTCTTTTTTGAGCCGGACTTCTAAAATTTCAGAATTTCGTCGGCACTGTTGCATCTAATGTTGAGCGCTTCGCACAGTTCTTTAATGCGGGCCACGTCTTCGGCATATACAAGCATCAGCTGGATGTTGTCGCCATAGCTGTCGCCTATCTCGATAAGTTCCAGCTCGGGATATTCTTTTTTGATCTCGGCCGTAACCCACTGGATATAGTCGGCGGCATTGAGCTTTTTTTCATAGGGATAGGCCGGAAGGTCACCCTCGAGCTCATCGACAATCAGCTCATGAATCTCGTCGATTTTGTCGCCGATAATCATAAACTCGCCAATTTCGTTAGAAACGGCATACTGCACAATGCCTTCGGGATCGGCTTCCAGCAGCCACTCGGCCTCGTTATCATCGAGATACTGCTTTGGATTGTCGACTGCCAATTGCAGAGACGTCCACATATCGTCTTCGTTTTCGAGTTCAAAATCGGCCAAAAGCAGGCCAATGAGTTCTTTTATTTTTTCCATTGTATGTTATCATGTTTGAGGGTTTGTCCAGAAATTAATTCTGAATAAGCATTTCTAATACTTCACCAAATATAAAGAATCCTCGCTTGCAGATTGCTATTGTGTATTCTTTTTAAAAAGATAGGCCCGCCTAATGGTCAAGCCCAAAAAAGTATGTCATGGCTTGCATTGAATTGGTCTAATGTACTTGCTTTTTATAAAGCAATCTGTAAAGTCATAAAAAAAACCACTAGAGAAGTGGTTTTTATTGAATTGAGATTTAATAAAGCCTGCTTTTATTTTTCTTTATCTGATTTGATTCTATAGATAAGATAAGCTGTCCCCACGATACCAATTACTAAATAGAATGGACCCGCATTAGGTGATTTATTGAGACTAAATGCCACAGAGCACATAAATATAAATACTACTATTCTGGTAAAATGGTTCATCTTATTTTTCCCAAACGGTTACAAAACAACCTCCGGCACATCCGAGTACGGCTGCTGCTACATAGGCCGCCCCCGCTGCAGCGCATGGAGTGCATACAGCCAATAGTCCAAAATGCCAAATAGTAATGTCGTCTTGGATTGCGCCAATACATCTTTTATAGCAGGCAGAAGAAAAGCGGACTTTGTTGGCTACATAGATCGGACTTTCTATTTCATGAATTTGAATCTCAGGCTTGGTAACGGCATAATCTACAAGTCCGCCATCATAAATTAGGGTATTGTCAAAGTATTTATTTTCTATAATTACCATCGATCGGGCTTGGTCAGCTTCTTTATATTTTATCACAAAAACGTCAAATTGTTCTAATTCATTCTCGGCAGAAAATGATACGCGCGTCGTTTCTTCTACATATTGGATTCTCTTGTTCATTTTTGATAGATAATATCGAAAATGGACTGGCCTTTGATTGTCGATCTGGGTTATTGTTGATTTGATATTTATGCCTTTTAAATGCATGTGTTTTTCAAATATTAAATTAGTTTCTTTTAATAGATCTTCTTCTTCGCTTGTACGGCTTAATACTTGGTTTTGGGGTGATACGTCTGCTGTAAGGCTTTCGTCTGCAGAGCAGGATGCAATTGCAATTGAAACACAATAGACAAGCATGAATTTTTGGAAAAGATTGAATCTTAGCATAATGTTATTTGTTTAAATTAATAGTGCAGCAAATGTTTCATTTATCCTCTTAATTTCATAGCGAGAAGTAATAAGTGGTCGAATATCGGCGTAAGTGGTCGGTTTTAGCCGATAAGTGTTTTTTAGGCTTGTCAAAACTCCAGCTATCTAAACGGCAAAGCACACCTGCATGCCACCCCAGGCCTACCTTGCCCAACCTCAAGGTCTACCTACGTATATGGCTAGGCTAACCTACGTGTAAGGCTAGGTACTCTTGCCTATACCCCTAGGCATAGCTTGCCTAAGAGCTAGGCCGACCTAGATAGTAGGCAAGGTATACTTAGAGGCAGGGCAAGGCATGCCTACCTAGCCCCCAAGCTATACCTAGCCCTATAGCAAGGTCTGCTTAGCGGATGGGCTAAATGCTTCTCCATTTTTATTAGGCAGACATAAAAAAACCTGCCGCAGCATTTGCTACGACAGGCAACCTTAAAATTAAATATGGGAAAGATAACAAGGTATTATTCTGTAGGAGGCGAATCTAGCGGTGGCTCTCCATCTTTTGTAGGTTTCTTTTCTTCTTTTGTGGGTTCGGGATTTTCTGGTTCTTGCGGAGTCCTGTTGCCAAAACGGGCGTTCCAGTCGTCAACTTCTCTCATGGCCAGATCAATAGAAGCGTCGTGATTTCGGGCAATCTTGAGATTGGCATGGTAGCGGTCTGCAAAAGTCATAATGTCGGTAGCAGTGCCCAGGCTAATTTCTTGTATGACTTCTAGTGCCTGCAGCAGTGCCAAGCGATTGGATTCGAGCCTGTCATAATAGTCTAGGTGCATCACGAGATCATCGGGAGCATCAGAACGGCTCAGGGCATCTGGAAACTGGTTGGCGATTCTTGAAATTAGGCGTACATAGCCTTCGCGGTCTTCGGCCATAGAACGGCCTGCTTTTTCGCTGTCTGTCATGTAGACTCTAAAGCCTGAAAATGGAACCAAGGCAGCATTGATTGCCGTAGTGAAGTTGTTGGTTACTTCTTGTGGCGGAATTGTAGAAATAAACTTTCTCATTATTAATCATGTTTAAAATTACTACTCTATTGTGGCGTTTAGGGGTAAAAATCAATTCAATTTTACGAACTTATTTTGTAACATGCAAGCCTTGTAATGTTAAAAATCATTGCTTCTTGTGAAATTTTATCTTAGTAATTGTCTGAAGGCAACTGCTGTTCTTGCGCTTCTTGCAAATAGGCCAAGAGAAAATAAAAGTCTTCGATAATGGTCTGGAAGTTATCAGGCAGTACCAGATCTTTTTGGTTGAGGTAGTTAAACAGCACATAGTGCAGGCTTTTTTGCAGGCTGTTTGGTGTGGTAAATTCGAAGAGTGTGGCGTGGGTTGGGTCTGTTGTTTTCATGTGTAAATATTTGAAAACAAAGGTGAGAGATTATTTTGAGAATGTTGTCATATAGAAAGTTGACACAGAGTGTTTTAGTAAAAAAAGTGGTCAAAATATAGTTAAACTTAGAACTCAAAAGGGTTGGAGACAGTCTGACCTTGCTCGTGCATAAGATCTCTATTTTACTATTGAGGTTCTCTACTTTAATAAGAGTAGCTTAATTAAAAAACAATCTTTTGATGATATCAAAAACTAGTATAGCTATGCCAACACTGCTAATAATATACGTTTTCCACGGATTTATTTTTGTTGCAAAATCTATTTCTAGCCCTTTTTCTTCAAGTTTTTTAATTTTCTTAGTTCTTAGATATGTTGCTAGCCAAATCATCAGAATACAAAATGCTATAAGGGCAAGTGAAGGAAATAAGTTGTAGATTGTTTCCATATATTACTGCTTATGTATGTGTTTTACAATAAAATTTGCCAAAGCTTTGCCTTCAAAAGTATCATCACGATTGATTGAGAAAAAGAATGATGCTATGGAACTACTTCATATTGGGTTTTGGCTTGATTATTAAAAACTTCTTTTTGGATTTTTTGCCCAATTTCTGCCGTTTTTTCAAGATTAGAATTGGTCATTATTTTTAGCACCGGAGCTGTTGGAGAATCATATTCGGGGGTATTGCCATAAGAAGTCATTTGTGTTTCATATCCGTTTTGAGAGGCAAATGCCTTTAACTTCTCGATAAACGGAATTTGGCTTTGGGTCATTGCTTCAAATTCAATCTGAAAATTGTTACCGTCTTTTACAAAATAAATGCAGTCGGTGCCATTAGAGGTTATTCCAATAAAATCAAACTGTGTTTTATTGGCTTGCAAAAGTTTTAATTCTTCGGGCAATTGCGAAATTTCAATTCGTTTGGCTTTGGCTGTTTGTAGTAAGGTTTTATTATTGTCTTGTTTGTTCCCACAACCAAATAGAGATAGGATGCCGCTTAAAATTGCCATGATTGTTATTGATTTCATAGTGTTTGTTTCTGTTTATAAATATATGCAACTTGTATGTATAAATATTATCGAAAAAATAATTTATAAATGGCAAATTTGCCTTTGTATTTGCTACATAAAATATACTCAATCTTTTAATTTTTAGCCGGAACCCATACATTGTTTTTAAATTCAAAAGTTTGAATAGGCATTCTAATACACGTAAATACCCAAGAAAAATCTATGACTGCTTTTTTAAAGGTACGGTCAAAAATTGGCTTTTGGATAGCAAGGATGCCTTTTGTGCAATGCTTAAGAAGGTTGCCATCATTGTTTTTTTTTACTGCCATAACGCTCTCTAAGGTAATAATCTTGATACCCTTTTTTTGAAGTGCCAACGAATCTAGCTCAAACTTGCGTGACCGGTTGACGAGAGTATCAAGCTCTGTAGTATTGGCTAGCTGTAGTTGTTTTACCACTTCTTTTCGAATATCTAGATGAGGCCTTTCGTCAATCTCAATGATAGACTCTTTAGGGATTTCCAACACACAGTCGCATTCGCTCTTTTGGATAATTTGGACAATTAATTCATTAGCCTTTTTATTGTAAAGTGCTGTTGGGTCTGTAGTGTTGCCAGAACAGCCAGTCAATATGAGACAGCCAAGGAGGAGAAATAGGGGAGCTGGTTTAGGCATAGTTTAGGTTGGTTTGCTGTTGTTAATATTAGGGACGTATTTTTATATAGCCTAAGAGAGAGCTTATACTGATAACTATAAAAACGGTGCCAACCAACACTAACAGCCAACCGGCACTGCCTGCTATCAAAGATAATAATTCTTCAATATAAATAGTAAAAGTCTTGCTATATAAGCAATGCGGCAGTGGTTTTAATAAAGTTTTATAAAAATTTTTGCCAGAATTAAAATGTTGCTATCTTGCCGCGCCAAATATTTTAGCAAACTAACTCATAAAATTAACGAATGAACACAAAAATCAAGACCCTCGCTTCTCTTTTTATTTTTGTCCTCTTCATGGGATGTTCTGGCGGCGATGACGGCGGATCGAACTGCGGCAAGGTAGAATCGGTTTCTTTTTATACCTCTCCTGTCAGCGCTACCCTCAGCTTTATGCCAGGCAGCAATGCCAACTCTTTTAGGATAGAGTATGGCGCTACCGGCTTTGCGCCAGGATCAGGAACGGTTGTGGTGACTTCTAACTCGCAGCAAGAAATTACGGGCCTAACGCCTTCTACAACTTATGATTTTTATATCACGGGCATTTGCAGCGCTACCGAAAACAGCACTCCTTATAAGCTTTCGAGCGTGACGACCCAAGCCAGCCAGTGCGTGGGCAGTACTACGGTGCAGATAGGACAGTTTTATCCAGATGCAGTCGATCTTCAATTTGCTTTTACGGGCGGGTCTGCAGATCACTTTGAGGTAGAATATGGCCTTGCGGGATTTGTTTTAGGAACCGGAACTCGTGAGACTACTTCTTTTGGAAGTTCTTCAAAAACAATTTCGGGTATCCAAGCTTCTACGGCTTATGATTTTTATGTGCGTTCGTATTGTTCTTCGGGCGAAACGACTGCTTTTGTCAAATATACGTATACAACGATGGGCTCTTGCCCAAAACCGGTTAACTTAAACAGCTGGAATATTTCTGGAGCTTGCAATGCAGGAATGGGAGAGACAAGGGCTTTTTCATGGAGCTATCTGGGAGGCAACCCTCAGAGCTATACGATTTCTATCGTTCAAGAGGCTACTGATAATCCAGCAAATGGAAATACTTTTGAAACTTCTAATACTTCTATTTCTATTTCGAACATGTACTGCTTATGGAATGCTTTTTATGTAAGAGCCAACTGTACAGGTTCTGACAGAAGCGAATGGGCTGGTCCTTATTACTTTTAAGAAAGTATAGAAAATTATAAATATAGCGCGGGCTTCCATTGGAAGCCCGCGTTTGTTATAAATAGCTGATAGCGATATGGTGTATCTAAAACAATTGTATTACTTAGGCTGCATCTGTTGGAACATTGCAGGATTGGTTATAATCATATAGATGGCTACAGCGAATATCAGCGCCAGGTACAAGATAATTCCAACTGCCATAAGCAGGAGCACCTTTATGATGACGTCGCCTATGCTTTTTTCGGAGTAGAATTGCTTATAGAGCCATGTCATGATAATCGGATAGATGATGAATGTAGAGCCTATTACTACAAACATGAACGTATCGGGACTGTCTTTTAAAAAATACATTATGGGCGACAAGAGGACTATCGAGATAATAGTATATAAAATCTGGATATAGGTGTTCATGATTATATGCTCGTAATAATTCTGTCCCCATTTGCGGAATACTAAGAACGTGACAATTGAAATTATCGGAATCAATAGCAGCATTATGGCAGAATTGTAGCTAGACATTACGGATGTTAGGTCATTCATCCATGAGACAGCTATTTTTTGCTCTGTATGCGCTGCAAAGTACCGCTCCATTACGGAATTTATATCGATAATCTTAAAGGATATGAAGGCTGAAATACCGCTCAATACAAAGGCCATCAAAAGGGGTTTGTAATGGTTGACCCTGTTGCCGTCGATAAAATCTCTTGCGGTCTTTCCCGGAGCCTTAATGATATTTTTTAACGAATAAAAAAAGCCTTTGTTGGTATGGATGACCATATACTGTACCTCGTCGGTCAGGTATTTTCGGTCAATCCTTTTGTATTTTTTCTGTCCGCAGTAGGTGCAAAAATTTTCAGTTATAAGATGGTTGCAGTTAAGGCAAGTGTTTTCCATTTTGTAAAAGTTTGGCAGTAGGTTGTTAGTTAGAGTTTCGCGATTTGATTTCGGTATTCAGCTGTCCCAACCGGATAAAGCTTGGCAGCAATGTCAGCATACAGCCTGGAATAACCGCAAAAAGCGCAAAGTTTTGGTTTTTGATAATCAGAAATAAGAGTCCGCCGCAGGCTAGGAGCATTACAATGCCAAACCCAATCACGACTCCTTTTAATTTGTTTTTTTCTTTATGGAGTTCTTCGAGAGTTAATTCGGATAATTTATTTGTTTTCATAATGCTGTTAGTAGGTTGGTAGGTATTTCATAAATGTTTCCAAATATAATAAATCCTCGACTGCAATTGCAACCGAGGATTATTATTTCTCAATTAAAGATTGTCTATTGAGCGAGCAGTTGGTTTGTTTCCTTAATCAACGCCTGCATCAGTTCTCCTGCTTTATGATGTTTTAAGGTAGCCGTGTTTTGTCCGGACCAAAAGCTTACCATATCTGTTCTTCCTTGTTCTAGGGCTGCTACTTTTAGTGGAGCTATCAGCCTAGTCTGCAACGGAAAAGGAAGTACTTCGGTCTCAAATTTTATTTCGTCGGATATTTTGTTAGCAATCATTCGGCCCATTCGTCCGGTAAGGGATTTTGTTAGGGTCGTATGTTTTGAGCCGTCTGAAAACAGCAGGTCTTTGTGTAAAGGCGTAGCGCCCGATTCGTTTGTGGCAAGAAAAGCCGTGCCTAGCTGTACGGCATCGGCACCTAGCATCAGCGCGGCGGCTATGCCTTTGGCATCTGCAATACCGCCAGCCGCAATAATTGGCATAGCTGTTTTTGCTTTTAACTGCTGTATCAGCGCGAAGAGCCCGGTTTGTGAATCTTGGGCGGGCCTAAGGAAAGAAGGACGGTGGCCTCCAGCTTCAAATCCAGCAGCTACGATAGCGTCTACTTTGGCTTCTTCTAACGCCAGTGCTTCGTCGAGGGTTGTTGCCGCACCGACCGTTTTTATCCCGAGCCTTCCGGCTTCTGTAAGGATTTCTTTGGAAGGAATGCCAAATATAAAACTGAACACAGCTGGGCGGATTTCAAACAGCGCTTCTACCTGTTTTTCAAATTTGGAAGGAATATCCGTTGACAGTTCCGGCAAGGGAATTCCAAGCTCATCAAAATAAGGCTTGAACAGAATTTTTACTTTTTCTAACGATTCTGGAGGATAGTTTGCTAAGCTTTTATCTACGTCTGACACCCACAAGTTAATGTTGTAGGGCTTGTCCGTCTTTGTTTTTATGACTTTGGCGGCTTCCAGTATTTCTTCGGGAGTGATTGTATACGCTCCATAGCTTCCCAGTCCGCCATTATTAGATACTGCAGCCAAGAGTTCGGCAGTTGAAAACCCGCCGCCCATAGGCCCTTGCAGGATAGGGTATTGGATGCCCAGCAGTTCTGTTATTTTGGTTTTATTCCACATCACTTACTCGTTTACGTGTGTTAATAGCTTGTTTGTTATGACCCACTGTCCGTCAATTATTGACAGGCTGAGCAGATCATAATAATTGTATTCAAAGATAGGAACGCGTGTTTTGGCAATAGCAATGGTGTTGATAATCTCTATCGACAGGATTTCCATGCCAAATGCAGCTCCTAGTTCGCTCGGGCTCTTACGGTTTTTTACGTCTTCTAGATATTGGTTGAGTGTTTTAAAATAAGGCTCTCCCTTAATGTCGCCCGATAAAAATGCCTGCGGGTGAAAAACGCTTTTTAGCAAATCGACGTCACCTACAAAAATACCATTAAAATAATCTTCTAGTACAGAAGTTATGCGCTTTCTGTTTTCATCAAGATTTTCCATTATTTTATTTTTTTGGTTAAACGGTTATCACGAAATGCGGTGGCCTGCTACATGTCCGCCATCTAGGTTGATAATCTCTCCGGTTACAAAATTGCTTTCGGCAAGATAAAGAGCCAGTTCGGCTACGTCTTGGGTTTCGCCGATACGGTTGAGCAGATGCAGTCCGGCCAAACTGTCGGCATCAGCCACGCCAGTTTTGGCTTGCAACGGACTTCTTATGATGCCTGGCGCGATAGCGTTGACACGGATATTGTTTCTTCCGAATTCAGCGGCAAGCTGTTTGGTAAGTGCATGGACACCGCCTTTGCTCGAAATTGGAGCAGTAGCAGGAAAGCCGTCTATGGCATGGTCAACCAGTACCGTGCCTATGTTGATGATGGCACCGCCGCCTTGTTGCAGCATCTGCCTTACAGCAGCCTGACTGGTAAAAAAAGTGCCTTTGAGGTTGATTTCTAAAAAGCGGTCAAGGTCTTTTTCTTCTACCTCTAGAAAGGGCTTAGGCTGAAATATGCCGGCGTTGTTGATTACTACATCTACTTTGCCAAAACGGCTAACAGCAGTTTCGACCAACTGTTTTCCTACGGAAGCATCGCCTATATCTCCGGCTATGGAAACCAAACGGTCTGCATGACCGAGTTCTTTTTGGGTAGTTTCGAGGTTATCTGCGTTAGCAGAGTTGATAACTACATTATATCCTTTTTCTAAAAATAATTTTGCAATGGATTTTCCTATTCCGGTTGATGCGCCTGTTATTATTGCTGTTTTCATTGTTGTAAGTTTTACGAATTATTTTTTCTGTGCAGTTATCCCTTTTTCACGAAGGACGGAAACTTGTTCTCCGGCAAAGCCCCAGTCGTCAAGTTCTATTTCTTGTATGACCACGTGGGTAAGACTAGGGTCTTTATCTAATACGTCGGTGATTAGGTTTGTGATGCCTGCAATCAGCTGTTGTTTTTGTGCTCTTGTAACGCCTTCACGGGTTACTTCAATTTTTACGTAAGGCATGATTTCTAATTGTTAAGATTAAGATCAGATGGCTTTTGCCACGAGATTTACATTCAATTCAAACTCATTGTAGATTAAAGTGTCACCCAGATTGGTAAAGAAATTACCAGAACGGAATTTCATATCGTATTTGGTACGGTCGATGAGGATCTTGCCAGAAGCTGTGAGCGTTTCTCCTGTAACAGTTGTTTTCAAGTCAAACCCAATAGAATGGGTAATTCCTTTTATGGTCAGGTTGCCTTCGACATGATAGCTAGTTTCAGAATGTTGCCTAACTGAAGTGATTTCTAGAGAAGCTGTCGGGAAACTTTCGCTAGAGAAAAAGTCATCTGATGCTAAATGGCCTGCAAATTGTGCGTTGGTTGCCAGATCGGTAACATCTAGAATGATAATTGAGGTAGTGTCGATGCTAACGTTTCCGCCTGAAAGCTTGCCGTCGATAAAAATAAAATTTCCCTCTTTGATAGCAATTGTACCGTTATGTGCTCCGGTTACTTTTTTTCCTATCCATTCGACTCTGCTTTGTTGTGCTTCAATTTTAAAATTTTGTGTTTTCATTTTTCTGTACTTTAAATTGTTATTAATTTATAGTACAAAGGACGGAAGGAAATATAGGAGAGCTAGGTGACATAGGTCACATTCTGCAGAGGGCTATTTTGAGGAAGTGTATAATCGGCTTAGCGTTTCTCTTGAAACCCCTAAATAGGCAGCAATCAGGTGTTTCGGGACCATGTTATAAAGGGCAGGATAGAGCGCCAGAAGTTCTTCATAACGCGTCTTGGCATCATTGTTCATGAAAGAAAGCAATCTTTTTTGAGCCGCCACATAGCCTTTGTTGGTACGCCATCGGAAAAAATGCTCGACTTGATGCAATTCGTTGCAGATTTTCTCTCTGTCTTCGTTAGAAATTGAAAGGACTTCGGCATCTGAGATGCAGTCGATGCAGATGGTGGCTTTGGTATTGTTATATAGAGCGGCATAATCAGATGTCCACCAAGTGGGCATTGTGAATTGGAGGATGTGCATCTTTATGTTGTCGTTGACAAAAAAAGCTTTTAGGCATCCTGAAAGCACAAAATATTCTTTCTCGACTAGGTCACCCTCGCTAATAATGACTTGTCCTTTTTTGAAAGTTTCGGATTTGAAATGCGAAAAGAAATAGTCAAACTCATCGTCTGTTAATGAAGCTGTTTTTGCTATGTGCTGTCGTAATAGATCTTTGCCGTCCATTTCTAAAAGTTTAGTTTAACAAAATTAGTATTAAAAGAGATAGAAGTGTATTTATGAATTATGAATTATGAATTATGAATTATGAATTATGAATTATGAATTATGA